>Ga0209676_1000093_pt1 | contig 250231 bp, 230 predicted proteins | sample AraplaCvi_mLB_r2_FD_184282 | JGI IMG/M metagenome (GOLD analysis project Ga0209676, IMG submission 184282) | Arabidopsis root microbial communities from North Carolina, USA - plate scrape MF_Cvi_mLB_r2 (SPAdes) (version 2) | ecosystem: Host-associated > Plants > Roots > Endosphere | place... | reverse complement strand
CAGAAGTCGCGAGGAACCCGCGCCGCACAGCCCGCGCCCCTTCCTGCGCCGCACCGACGACCGATAGTAGCTTCAAGGACAGCACCGGCAGCACACAGGGCATAAGGTTTAGGATCAGGCCACCCAAAAGCGCGATGCCGATCAGGCTCCACCAATCGGGCGGGGTTCCAACCACACCAAAGCTGGCGACCGCCGATACCTCGGCCAGGGTGTCACCATCGATCAGGGTCAGGGTGACCGGCTGATCCTTGAGATCGGCCGCCGTGCCGCCTTTCAGCGCCATGGTCAGGATGGTGTCATTGCCCTCGCGCCGCGCTACTGGGACGGTCGCGCCGATATTGTTCGGCGCCTCCAAGATCAGATCGGGACTGTTCAGGGCCGGTCCGGCGATCCGCACTTCCAGCGTTTCGACCCCGCCATCCTGGCCGACCGTAACCGACTGCAAGCCCTGGCCAAAGGCCTCCAGCGGACCCGGGACCAGACGAGCAAATTCGGCAAGGCGCGCCGCTTCCTTCGAGGGGCCGGCGGTGCCGACCGCCAGGTCCAGCCGCAATTCTGCCTGATAGGGCACGCAGATTTCTGCGCAGGCGAGATAATCGACGGTGACAGCGGCACTGACGGGCTGCCCCGCTTCCAGAATCGTTGCCGTCACCGGCAAGACCACCGCCTTCTTATAGGCAAAGGTTTCGATGCCCAGGAGGTTGGCGCGTTCGGGCGCCGGGTAGGAAAGGAAGGTCGCTTCGATATTGCGGGAGGCATCCCAGATCAGGGTCGGCGGCAGGCCGGCCTCGCCAGGCGAGCGCCAATAGCCGTGCCAGCCTGGCGCAAAACGGAACTCCAGGCCTAAGTCGAGGCGTGAGCCATCGCCCACGGCATCGGTAGCGGAGATCAGACGGACGGCCGCATTGCTGTCGCCAACCCAGGGCGAGGCCCCTGCCAAGGCTTCGGTTGCGGCCAGCGACAGAAATGTCGCAATTGCTGCCCCAAACCGCTTCACGATTGCCACGCCGCACCCCATCTTCCACTATAACCCATCGGCTCTTAGATAAAGGCGACCTAGCCCGGAATGAAGACCTCGACCAGCCCCTATCTCACCGGACAGTTCCTAATCGCCATGCCCCGCATGTCGGCAAAGCCCTTTGCCCGCTCGCTGGTCTATATCTGCGCGCATACCGGCGAAGGGGCGATGGGATTGATCGTCAATCAATACGCCGGAAAGATGACCTATGGCGAGCTTCTGACGCAATTGGAGATCCCGTCGGAAATCAGCGTCGATGATCGGCGGGTGAATTACGGCGGGCCGGTCGAACCCCGGCGCGGGTTCGTGCTGCATTCGACCGACCGGACCGAGGAAAGCTCCCTCATCGTCTCCGAAGAAATCGCCCTGACCTCCACCGTCGATATCTTGCGCGCAGTGGCCGAGGGCAAGGGCCCGAAACATTGCCTGCTGGCCCTGGGCTATGCCGGCTGGGCGCCGGGGCAACTCGATGACGAGATCCAGCAGAATGCCTGGCTGTCGGTCGAGAGCGACGAAGGCCTGCTGTTCGATGCCGATATGGACACCAAATGGCACCGCGCGATCGCCAAGCTCGGCGTTGATGTCGGTATGCTGTCGGCCGAGGTCGGGCACGCCTAAGGGCAATTAAGGACGGCCGAGAGCCAGCACGTTCTGGGCGACTTCATCAAGACCCTCCGCCTGTTCATCGGACGTCGGCGCCGATGCAAATCGTTCGATCTCCGGGTGGAATATAGCCCGTAAATCGGCCGAAGGGCCGATCACCCCCTCAAGAACCCATAGTTTCCAGATGTGATCGTCCGTCTCGAAGATTGTCCGGATATAGGGGACGAGCGGCGCGCCGATGGTCGCGAGGAACGGCTGAAAGATTTGCGCCACCGGCCAATTAATATCCTGCATCCATTGCAGCATCTCTTCGATGACCGGCTCGACCGCTGGATAACCCAGGGCGACGACAGCCGCGGCCTTCTCCGTATCGAGCTTATCCCTCGGCATCATGGTGCGTAGGTCTGAGGATTTTCTAACCAGACTTCCGGTCGTGGGACGACGAGCAACCCAACTGAACAGGAGATGATCCTCTAAAGGATCACTCAACTCCTCCAAGAAGGGGTACTGACTCGCCCCAGCCCACATATCCTCCGCACTGACAGAGGTGAATTTGCGCAAAGCTGCGCGTGCTGCAGCCTCGACTTGAGCATCCGGATCGGGAGCCGAGAACTCCGGCTCGAAGATCCAGACTCCGACATGCGGAGACTCCCAGCGCCCACGCGGTCCTTTCACCTGCAAATCGCCGCCTAAATTAATGAGGCCTGCCCCCCGACAGGCTTCGATAACTGCCGGGATTGCCGATACGGGCCAAGCACAATCGCGAACCAGAACCTGCATGCGAGCGAAGAGCTCGGGCGGCAAAGCGTCTCTAAAGAGCGAAAAGCGCTCTAGGCAATCCAACCAGCCATTGCCCACGCCATAGGCGGCTCGAATCGCATCCCCGAGCCATTGGCACTGATCTGACGTCAACAGAGACAAGACTTCATTGAAGTCCTGATGATCCCTCGGGCGCGGCTCTTTGGCCTTGTAGAAGAGCGGAACCTCGGGCACGAGCCAATGGTCGTCCCCCAATTCGGCAACCGGCCGGCCGACCCAAGGATCGCGGCGGGACACCCATTGCCCGTCCTTGGCTCGGTCGACCATCAATTGCAACGCCCAGGGATCGTCTGGGGTCGAGCGGCACCAAACGTCATGGACGGAAGCCGGCAGATCTTCTCCAACCGGCCAGGGCCGCAGGCTGCCCGGCGGATCGGCCATCCAACAGTCCCAGTCTTTTAGGTGCGCGCGGATGGCAGCCTGATCACGATGGAAGACCAGCACATCGATATCGCCATGCTCCCGCAAAGCACGCCCGACCGCGCGCTCAATGGCATAGCCACCAGCGATCCACCAGGGAAAGGCAACGCCGTCAAAAAGCGCGAAGACCGCTGCGGGGGACAGCGGCCGCCAGGGCAGATCCTGCGCCGGCAGCCGCACAACCTCAGGCGGCAAGGCGATCCGTCAACTTGCGTATGAAGTCTTCACATAGGCCGATTTCGTTGATGTCGATCCATTCGTCGGGCTGATGAGCCTGATCGATCGAACCGGGGCCGCAGATGATGGTATCGATGCCAGCCTGCTGGAACATGCCGGCTTCGGCGCCGTAGGCGACCTGTAGCGGGCGGTTGTTGCCGGTGACGGCCAGCGCCAGCGGCTCCAGCGCCGATTCGGAATCCGGGCGCAGCGGCGGGATGGCGCAGATGGCTTCGGTCCAGATATCGGCATCGGGATGTTCGGCGCGCAGGCGCGGCATCGCCTCGGTTTCGATATAACGCTGGATCGGGCCGGTGATGCTGGCGGCATCATCCCAGGGCGCGAGACGGAATTCCCACGACAGGACCGCATCCTGGGGGATGATGTTGAAGGCGGTCCCGCCTTCGATCATGTTGCAGTTGATGGTGGTATAGGGCGGATCGAAATCATAGCCGGTACGGGCGCGGCCCTTCGCCCGATTGGCCTCTTCCTCGATCGCCCCGACGATGCGGGCGGCAGTGAAGATGGCGGATGCGCCGCGATGGGGCTGGCTGGAGTGCACCGGCACGCCGCGCACATGGGTCTGATAACAGGCGCAGCCTTTATGGGCATTCACCACCTGCATCAAGGTCGGCTCGCCGATCACCGCAAAGCGCGGCTTGATGCCGGTCTTGACGATATCAGCGATCATTTCGGACGCGCCGAGGCAGCCAACTTCCTCGTCATAGGAAAAGGCCAGATGCACCGGATAGGGCAGCTTCTTGGCGACGATCTCTGGCACCATAGCCAGCGAGATGGCGCAGAAGCTCTTCATGTCGCAGGTACCGCGCCCATAGAGGCGGCCGTTCTTTTCCACGACCTTGAAGGGGTCGCTGGTCCAGGCCTGGCCGACCACCGGCACCACGTCGGTGTGGCCCGAAAGGACGAGGCCACCATTCATGCCGCTCGATGAGCCGGGCAGGGTCGCAAAGAGATTGGCCTTCTTGCCGCTGGCATCGCGGGTCAGGCGGATCTCCGCCCCCCAGCTTTCAAGATAGGTACGGGCGTAATCGATCAGGTCGAGATTGCTATCGGCCGAGACGGTCGGAAAACCGATTAAGCGGTCGATGAAGGCGCGGGAGGTATAAGTTTCAGCCACGGATCAAACCTCATTCCCCCCGCCTGGAAGCCACGCCCGATCAGGAGGAGGGTTTGCCGATCAGCGCCAGAAGTTCGCGACGCGTATTGGCATCGTCGCGGAATGCTCCCAGCATGCGCGAGGTCACCATCGCAACGCCAGACTTATGAATGCCGCGCGTAGTCATGCATTGATGCTGGGCTTCGATAATCACCGCCACACCCAAGGGGTTCAAAACCTCTTGAATGACGTTGGCGATCTGCGCCGTCATCTTTTCCTGGATCTGCAGGCGCTTGGCATAGGCTTCCACCACGCGGGCCAGCTTGGAGATGCCGACCACGCGATTACGCGGCAGATAGGCGACATGGGCCTTGCCGATGATCGGCGCCACATGATGTTCGCAATAGCTTTCGAACTGAATGTCGCGCAGCAGCACGATCTCGTCGTAGCCCTCGGTTTCCTCGAAGGTCCGCTTCAGCATCTCATAAGGATCGGTGTCATAGCCGCCGAACCATTCCTCGTAAGCGCGGACCACACGAGACGGTGTGTCTTGCAAGCCTTCGCGGGAGGGATCATCGCCCGCCCATTGCAAAAGGGTGCGGACAGCGGCTTCGGCTTCCGCGCGGGTCGGTTTGGCGGTTGGATTGCTCACGGGATCACATCCTGACAGGGCTACCCGTTTCACACGGGCGCCGTTAACGGCGGTCTCGCTGATCGGACCGCGCTGGTCCTTGTTGAATTGGCCTGTTCGGTCGCGCTGTCAAGCTTGATGGAGTAGCTTTATGTTTGGCCCTCGCCGGGCGGGTGCGTCCGCACCCTTGGCCGCGGCCGCAATGGCCGCTGGAGAAACCGGCATCAAGCAGCGAAGCCGTAGGTCGACGTAAGCCTAATTAGGCCTGCCCGTTTGGTGCGGGCTATCGAGCGAAAAAGCCGGGATCGCGACCTCGAAGGAGACTGCTTCGAGTGCGCCGCCGGTGGGCGAAATACCCACTTTCTCCATCGTGTAGGTGCCGACCATGATCCCGCTGGAGGTGGGGAGCGGCGTGCCCGAGGTATATTCAAACCCGTCACCGGGCTTCAGCACCGGCTGCTCGCCGACGACGCCCGGCCCGCGCACTTCCTGCACCCGGCCCATGGCATCGGTGATCTGCCAATAGCGCGAGCGCAGCTGCACGGTTTCGGACCCATCATTCTGGATCCGGACCTGATACGCCCAGACGAAACGGCCCTCATCTGGCGAAGATTGCTCTGCCAAATAGATCGGCTGCACGGTAACGGTGATGTCGTGTGTGGTTGCGCTATACATCGGCGCACCTTAGCCCTGTCGTGAACGAGTCTCAATGATCCGGATTTTTGCGTTCCTGCCCGCCCTGCTGCTCGGGCTTTATCTGCCCGATGTCGATCAATCGATGCGGGCGATCCTCAATCACCGCTCGATCCTGACCCATTCGGCCCTGATCCCCTGCCTGCTGCTGACGCCGACCTCGCGCGGCACCTGGCGCGGCGATGCGATTGCGGGGCTCGCCGCCGGCTTTGCCCTGCATATGGGCGCAGATGCCCTGTCGGTGATGCGCGGCTATGCCCTGGTCTATCTGCCCTGGCCGCTCGATCTGTCGCTGGGCTGGCTATCCCGCTGGTGGCTGATTGGCAATGCCCTGCTATGCCTCGCGGTTGCCTGGGGCTGGCGCAGCCTGACGGCGCCGCTGCTGGTGACCGCCATCGTCACGGCGGGCCTGGCCTACGCGATCTTCAACGAAGGCAGCATTCTCGCGAGCCTGGGCGTGCTGGCCGGCGGCTTTATCGCCTATCGCCTGATCGCCCCGCGCCTCGCCCAAGTCACCCGGCGTTAGGCCAAAAAGAAACCGGCGCCACCCTTGCGGGTGACGCCGGTCCAGATCAGCCCTGATATCCGGTGTTAGCGGATGGTCAGTTCGACGCGGCGGTTACGTGCTTCACGCACGCCGTCGGCGGTCGGAACGGCCGGTTCGGTTTCGCCAAGGGCGGTCACCGACAGACGCTCGGAAGCAATACCCTTGGCTGCCAGAGCCGAGCGGACGGCGTCAGCGCGGCGCAGCGACAGGCGGGTGTTGTATTCCGGGGTACCCGAACGGTCGGCATGGCCGACGATGGTCAGGCGCGAGGTGCCGGTGGTCTTGGCTTCAGCAGCGGCTTCATCAACCACACGCATGCCGGCGGCGTCCATACGGGCGCTGTCCCAGGCGAAGTAGATGATGTAGTTCTTGGCGGCGATCGGGGCGGTCACAGGTGCCGGAGCAGCCTGAGCAACCGGACCGGTCAGTTCTGCCATCGCGTTCTTGAAGATGCCCTTGCAGGCTGCGATGTCATTCAGCTGCCAGCCTTCTTCTTCCTGCTCAACCCAGCAGTCGAACGCGACTTGAGCGCGGGCGGCCACGGCGGGCTTCGAGGTGCGGCTGGAGCTGTCCAGAGCCTTCAGCAGGTCGGCGCGGGCGCTGTCCAGCTCGGTCTTCTTGGCGGCCGGCAGGCTCCAACGATCGGTGGTTTCCGGCAGGACGTTCTCGCCGCGTGCAGCGGCAAGGCCCTTGGCGGCAAAGGTATATGCATCGAGCCAATCGTTCATCTTGTCAGCTTCGAAAAGCGTGACCGAACGATATTCCTGGCTCAAAGCCTTCGTGAAGGGCGTACCAGCGGCCGGCGCGGTCGTGCCGCGCAGCTCGTCGATGTCCAGGGCACCACAACCCGAAAGAAGAGCGAGACCGGCAAAGGCCCCGAGCAGTTTTGTAGTCTTCATTCTTGATTCCCCCTTCTTTCTTCAGTCAGCGCCAGAACAGCGCTTCAGAAGTGAATCCTGTGAGAAGCTAATCCGTGGCTTATCTACCCGTTGAAATGAGGCGACGGCAAGGCGTGAATCGCCGTTTTGGTGCCGCAACCCCGTCATACGCGCCAGATTCCCCACCCTGTTGCAGATGTGCCGCACCTTCGATTGGAAGGCACCGCGACCCTTCCCATATACTCAAGACACAGCCGAAGGTTCCATGCTTAGGAAGAATTGTGACTCGCATAGCGTGCGCCGATCACCCTTTTTGAACGCCAACAGGGCCTCCAAAGATTCTTGACGCTCGGCACCCCTAGCCCTATAAGCCGCCCACGCCTTGCGATGTCCCCATCGTCTAGAGGCCCAGGACACCGCCCTCTCACGGCGGTAACAGGGGTTCGAATCCCCTTGGGGACGCCATTCTCTTAAATTCTGTTCGCTTAAACCGCCTTGCCCAACAGCAAGGTCCGGCCGTAGCTGACCGCGAACAGCAGATAAGCGGTCGCCCAGCACAGGCCCGCCGCTGCCAACAGATGCACCCTATTCCCCTCAAAGGCGGGAGCTGCGATTCGGGCGAGCGCGCCGGCGACAACCAACCCATAGATGGCAAGATCGGTTCCGCTTGCCCGCAGCGGTAGGCCGGAATGGCCTTTGCTGGCGCGCGTCATGATCGCCAGCGTCATGAGGCCGATCCCGCCCGCGGTCCAAAGATGCGAAGCGGTTGCCGGCTCCACCAGCCCCAGCGCGGCGAGGGCGGCGCAGAGGAACCCGCAAGAGAGCAGCAGCCACGCCCCATGCAGGACAAACAGCAGGGGCTCGGCGGTGGTTTTGTGGCCCTGCCAGCGTGAACCCCGGATGAAATTGGCAAGACTGGCAGCTGCTAGCATAGAGGCGGAGAGCAGTTGTTGCGGTGCCAGAACCCAAGCAGCCAGACCAACGAGGCTGATCAAGAGGATCACCCCGTCCGCGCGGTTGAAGGGGACCGGCAGGTCGGTCTCGCCCCGTGCCACCAGCCAGTTCTTCGTGAAATTCGGAATGATCCGGCCGGCGATGACAAGGTTCAGCAGGATGATGATGCTTAAGGCCGCCCGCCAGGAATAGTCCGCTGCCCCATAGACGGCTTCCTCGTAATGAAAACCCAGATCGGCCAGAGCCAACAGGCTGATGAAGAGGATGATCTTGAGATTGCGGTAGTTCTTCGCCGCGATAATCTCGGTCGCGGCCAGCACGATCAGGAAGAGGAAGAAGGCGACATCCACCGCCGCGACTAGCCAGGGATCGAGCTGCGCCGAGACGGTTGTCGCGAGCCTACCCGTCATCCAAGTCGCCAACAAAGCCCCTAGGCGTAGGCCCCCAACCGGCGGACGGCCCGTCCAATTGGCAATCGCCGTCAGCAGAAAACCGGCGATGATCGCCCCGACGCCGCCAAACAGCAGCATATGAATGTGCCAGTCACGCAGCGAGAAGGCCGTCAGGAGCGTCGCCATCCCGGTATAAAGCGGAACCCAAGCCAGGATCGTGGCGGCGATCAGGAGGGATCCAAAAAAGAAGAAGGGCCGGAAGGCACCGGAAAGCCAGAAGGGGGTACGCATCGTCAGCCTCGCTTGGGAACGGCATCAGGGGATGATCAGTGACCCCAGGCTGTAGCAGGCCCGATCGGCAGCTTCCTTGTGCCAGCGCAAACAGGCGGATAGTTTTAGAGGGAGGACGCGTCGAGCGGCACGGGGTGAGGATGACGGCGGAAAAACTCGATCTGGCGCTCGTCCGCGGCTTCCCGATCTTCAAAGATACGCTTCCCAATGATTTCGCCGCCATCCTAGGCCAAGCACAGGCCCGTCAGGTGCCGGCCGGCAGCAGCGTTTTCACCCAGGGCGCACCGGCAGAGAGTTTTTTCGTCTTACTGTTCGGGCGCTTGAAAGTGGTTCAGACCACCCGCGATGGCCAGCAGATCGTCCTACGCCACGTCAATCCCGGCGAGATCTTCGGCATTGCCCAGGCCCTGGCCCGGCCGGATTATCCGGCGACCTCCATCGCGGTCACGGACAGCCGCATCCTGGTCTGGCCCTCCACGCTTTGGGCGGCCTTCATCCAAAGGAGCCCGGCTTTTGCTCAGAATGCCATGCAGGCGATCGGCCAGCGATTGCAGCAGGCCCATACCAGAATCCAGGAACTGACGACCGAAGAGGCGGAACGGCGGATCGCCCATGCCGTCCTGCATCTGGCCGAACAATCCGGCCGGGCAACCGACGGCGGCGTGCTGCTGAATTTCCCGATCACGCGCCAGGATATCGCCGAGATGACCGGCACGACGCTTTATACTACGAGCCGCATCATGGCGGCCTGGGATGCCGGCGGCCTCATCCTCTCCAGCCGGCAGAACCTGCTGGTAAAGGACGTCGGTGCCCTCACCGCAATAGCAGAACGGCCGGCAGACTGACCGGGATTACTCGATCGGCAGGGAGAGGATGAAGCGCACCGCCACATCCTCCGGCCGGCCCCAATCGCCAGGGCCTGGTGGCAGTTGATGATCGGGGCGCAGTTCCGCTTGGCCCGGTAGAAACTCGTAGCGTTTGGTCGAGACACCCACCAGCAGACCAGAGTTCGGCAGATAGAAGCGCTTCACTTCCTGCCAATTGTTGGGCGCCGCGCCGGCCGGCTCGCCCACCAGGATCGCCCGGGTTTTCTGCTTGAAATCGACGGCATTGGTCATCGCGGCCGAGAAGGTCTTGCGGCCAATCAAGACATAGAGCGCGCCCCGCCGATTGAGCCAGGACCGTTTGGTCAGCTCATCGATGAAGCGCCGCCCGAGGGTGAAATCGCCGCCGCTATTATCGCGCAGATCGATGATCACCTTTTGCGGGCGCTTCTCATCCAGGATCTGCAGCAGGGCCGCGCTTTCCTTAGCCAGCCCCTCATAAGAGCGCCAATTCACATAGAGGGCGTCCGCACCAATCAAGGCGCTCCAGAACCCCTGCTTCTTGTTCTGCTGCCATAGGGGCAGGTTGCCACCCAGCGGGACCAGATCGGCGGTCTTGGCCGTCGCCGCGATCTCCAAGCGCTTGTCGCGTCCCTCCAGCGTCTCAACGTCGAAGGTATAAGGCGCGCCTGCGGCAATACCGGCCGACCGCAGGACATCGGGATTACTCAGCAGACGAGCGGCACTGGCACGATAATAGGAGGCCGTCTCGCCTTGCGGAATGAAGGCGCGCAGCCGGTCGGTCACCCGCGCGACCGGTATCCCTTGCACGGATTTGAGGCGGGTCCCCAGCAGGTCGGCATGATCCGCCGTGGTTGCCACCACCCGCAGCCCATCCTCGAACCAGAAAAACTCGACCGGCAGCGGCGCGGTCCCGCTGGGCAAGGTCACCGTGGTATGGCCGTCGCCGATCAGGGCGCCGAGCTTGTGAAACTCGAGGGCGATCGCTCTGCCGTCGAGCTGTGGGATCGCGGCGCGCAGTTTGGCCACTTCGCCTTCGAACTGCGCCTTACTCACCCGGTGGAACGGCGCGCCATGCTCCTGCGTCAGGGTCGCGACCAATCGGTCGAGATCTTCCGACCATTGAGCGGGTGTGAGGTCAAGATTCTGGGGCGGGATCGTCGGCTGAAAAAAGGCCTCGGCACTCTGGGTCGTGCGCTGCGCGATGATTGTGCCGGGCAAGCCCTGGAAATCGAAATTGCCGGTCAAACTGTCGCCGGTAATCCGCAAGGTCAAAGCGCCGCTGCCGCCATCCCCCTGGTAGCGCCCGGTGATGGTTTCCCGGCCTTTTGCGTCAAGCAGATCGAATTTCGCGCCGGGGATCACGATCGCCCCCTCGACGATCTCGCCATTCCGGCGCAGTTCGAGATAGAGCGGCAAAGCCGGCTGCGTGCCGATCTGGGTCGAGCCGGCAAAATGTTCGGGCGGCTGGTCTTGCGCCAGTACCGGCAGACCGGACAGCAATATCATCAGGAAGAGGAAAATCCGGCCTAGGCCCTTCAGATCGATCATACCGCCCTCAAGTCCGCCCCCGTGAAAATCGGACTGACGGTACACAAATTTCTGAGGGGCCGCCACCCGAGGACGGCTTAGCCCAAGGCTTGCGCCGTCAGGGCAAAGACCTGGAAGTCGCCTGTCGTCGCCGGCAGTGGGCCCAGCGCCATGGTTTGGGGGCTGCTGACCCGCGGCAGGCCGAGGCTTTCGAGCCAGGGCGAGAGGCCACTCTCCTCCGTCACATCGATGCGGGTATAGGCGTCGGCATTCTGGTGCAGCCAATGGAGGATGAGGTTTTTTGCAGCGGCCAAGTCAGAGGCCACGACCGGCCCGATCGTCCATCCGCGCCCGAACCGCCGCAGGGCCGCGAAGCCGACGGGAATATCGTCCCGGCGGAGTGCGATCACCGGATGATGGTTCAAAAGTGCGGCAACCAGAGCCGCGCGATCCGAACCGCCGGCGCCGGAATAGGCAATGGCAAAGTCGGCATCATTGGGCGCAAGCGGCAGGATCTCCTCGCCCGGCGGCAGATCTGGCGCGGGGATAGCGGGCAAGATGATCTGATGCTGAAAGACCCGCCCGACGGTCGAAAATCCGAGCTTTTGATAGAGCGGCGCCCCGTCATCGGTCGCATTCAGCACAATCGTGCGGCCCGACAGCCGGTCGATCATTGCCTCCATCAGGCGCCGGCCGAGGCCTTGGCCGTGCAAAGCCTTGTCGACGATCACCATGCCGATGGTCGCGAGGTCTTCGCCATAGGGAACAGCGATCGCCGTGCCGACGATGCGGCCGTCCATTTCGGCAACGATGCCCTCGCCGAGCCCCAAGAGAAATGCCCAATCCTCCGACCGATGCGGCCAATTGAAACTGAGCGAAAGGGCTGCCGCTTCCGGGATATCGGCCGGGGTCATCGGCCGCAGCCGGCACTCCAGACTCATGAGTGCGTCTGGGCCTCCAGATGCTTCAGAGCGGCAGTCAGCCTGACCCGCGCCTCATCGCCGATCGGCAGGATGGGGCGCGGCGGCGCGAAGCTGCCAAGACCAAGCTGCTCGGCAATGGCATAATTGACGCGGAAGCTGCCGAATTCCTTGAAGAGCGCCCAGAGTGGCTGGAAGGCCTGATCAATCCGCTGCGCCTCGGCCGCATTGCCGGCTTGCGCCGCGCGGGTTAGGGCCAGAGCTTCTGCAGGCAACAGACCGCCAACGACACTGTACCAAGCATCGGAGCCTGCCAGGATGGCGGGGCCAGCGCCCCAGTCGCCGCTATAGCCGATGGCAAAACCGGAAGGGGTTGCCTGGCGCAGGCTGGCGATCTCCGCCTTGAAGTCGCCCGTCTGCGGCAGAGGCATCTTCACTGCCTGGATGTTGGCGACCTTCGCGAGGCGCGCGATCAGCGCCGTGGAGAAGGTGAATTTCGTGGTGCCCGGATTGTTATAGATCGCGAGCGGCAGCCCACCCGCCTCCGCCACAGCAGCGAAATGCTGATAGACCTCTTCTTCCACCAGCGGGGTATAGGAGACCGGCGCCAACAACAGGCCATCCGCACCCGCCGCCTTCGCATCCCGGGCCAGAGCTTCCGCCTCGTCCGTCCGCAGCGCGCCGACGCCGACGATCACCGGAATCTTGCCGCCGACAGCGGCCATTGCGGTTTCGACGGCACGGCGACGCTGATCGCGCGCCAGAAAGGCATAGCTACCAGTGCTGCCCAGGAGGCCGATCGAATCCGCCTTCGCCGCCTCGATCCGCTGCACAAGGCGCGTCAGAGCGGCCGCATCGACGATCCCGGCGGCATCCGTCGGCGTGATGGGGAAAGCGGACAATCCGTGAAAAAGCGACATGGCAAAAGACCCTAGAGGCCGGAGAGAAGCTTGAAGGCAATGAGCCACATGATTGCAGCGATCACTGCTTCGAGGATGCGCCAAGCCTGCGGTTTGGCGAACAGCGGGCGAAGCTTGGTTGCACCATAGCCGAGGGCGAAGAAAAAGAGGAAGGACCCGGCCGTTGCGCCTGCCGCAAAGGAGACCTGCTGGCCCGGAAAGCGAGTCGAGATGGTCCCAAGCAGGACGACAGTATCGAGATAGACATGCGGGTTGAGCCAGGTCAGCGCGAGGCACATCGTCAGGGTCTTGGCGAAGCTGACCGAACTGCCGTTACCCACATCTAGGGCGCCTGTCGAGCGGAAAGCCGAATAGAGGCTTTTGCCGCCATACCAGATCAGGAAGGCCGCCCCGCCATAGCGCATGACCGGATCGAGCCAGGGCAGGAAGCTCACGATCTTTTGTAAGCTGGTGACGCCTAGGATGATCAGAATGGCGTCCGACAGCGCGCAGGCGAGGCAGACGGTGAAGACATATTCGTTGCGCAACCCCTGGCGCAGGACAAAGGCATTCTGGGCGCCGATCGCGACAATGAGGCTGAGACCCATCATCAGGCCGGTGAAGAAGATCGAGATATCCATGGGTCCTGCGGCGGTTAAGGGCTGAAATCACCCGTTCGTTATCCTGCCGTCTGGCCTTAAGCTAGTTAAAGAGACTAACGGCAATTAAGGTTAGCTAATCTATGCTCGATTATTCCGCCCTGCGCGTCGTTCAGGCCGTCGTGCAACTTGGCAGCTTCGAGAAGGCGGCCGCCGCTCTCCACGTCACGCCCTCGGCAGTCTCCCAGCGGGTAAAACAGCTCGAAGAACGGCTGGGGGTCGTTTTGATCGTGCGGGGCACGCCCTGCACCGCGACCGAAAAGGGCGATTGGCTGTGCCGGCATATGGAAAACGTCGGGGTGCTGGAAAGCGATCTGTTCAAGCAACTGCCGTCGCTGGCCGGTATCGGTGCGCCCGAGCAAAAGGTGACGCTACAGATCGCCACCAACGCCGACAGCCTTGCCACCTGGTTTTTGGAGGCGATGTCGAATTTCGCGCAGACGTCGGACTTCCTGCTGAATATCGCCGTCGATGACGAAGGCCATACCGCCGATTGGCTACAGCGCGGGCGCGTGCTAGCGGCCGTCACCAGTGTCGAGAAGGTGATCTCCGGCTGCCGGCGCTATTCCCTCGGCTCACTGCGTTATCATGCGACGGCCAGCCCCACCTTCATGGCGCGCTATTTCCCGGGCGGCGTTTCGCGCGAAGCCATCGCGGCGGCACCGGCCCTGACCTTCAACCAGAAGGACCGGCTGCAAAACGACTGGCTAGGCGGGACGATCGGCGAGGTCAGCGCCTATCCGACCCATTGGCTGCCCTCGACCCAAGCTTTCCTGCAAGCGAGCCTATCGGGCATGGGCTGGTGCATGAACCCGTCGATGCTGATCCGCGATCATCTGGCCGAAGGCCGCCTGGTGGAACTGCTGCCGGGCCAGCCCCTGGATGTGCCACTTTATTGGCAGATCAATCGCCTCGCCTCCGATCGGCTCGCCGGCCTCACCCAGGAAGTCGTCGCCGTCGCCAAACGCTATCTGGTCGCCTGAACCCGGCGCCAGCAGATCAACGGGCTGGTTCCGGCACTGGCTTTCGAGAGACGACCAGCAGCAGCACGACACCCAACAGCAGGAAACTATCGGCCAGATTGAAGGTCGGCCAATGCCGGCCGTTTGCGTGCAGATCTAGGAAATCCACCACCGCGCCCAGCCGTACCCGATCGAGCGCATTGCCCAGTGCCGACCCGATCATCAGCCCATAACCGACCATTTCCAGCCGGCTCTGCGTCCGCCAGAGCAGCAGGCTGAGGAAGATCGCGGCGCCAACGGCAATCGCGACCAGGGTCCAGCGCGTGCCCTGCCCTAATCCGGCAAACAGGCTGAAACTGACGCCGGTATTGAAGCCCAGCGAGAGATTGAAGAACGGCAGGATCGCCGCCGATCCAACTTCCGACAACCAATCGAGCATCCAAAACTTGCTGAGCTGATCCAGCCCAAAGGCCGCAAAGATTGCCAGCCCCCCGACACTCCGTCGCATGCCCATCCTTAGTCCTTGTAGCGCAGCAGGCGCAGGGCGTTGATCGTCACCAGCACCGTGCCGCCGGTATCGGCCAGTACCGCCATCCAGAGGCCGGTTTCGCCCAGCAAGGTCGTGACCAGGAAGACGGCCTTGAGGCCAAGGGCGAGTACGACGTTCTGCTTGATATTGCTCATCGTCGCCCGCGACAGGCGGATCATCGAGACAAGTCCGCCGATCCGGTCGTGCAGCAGGGCGGCATCGGCCGTTTCCAGCGCCACATCGGTGCCCTTGCCCATGGCGATGCCGATATCGGCCTTGGCCAGCGCCGGCGCATCATTGATGCCGTCACCGACCATCACGACCACGCCCTCCTTCCGCAGGGCTTCGATCGCCGCCAGCTTATCAGCCGGCATCAGATCCCCGCGCGGCTCCAGATCCAGCGTCTTGCCGATGGCGGCGGCCGTGCGGCTGTTGTCCCCGGTCAGCATCACGGGTCGAATGCCCATGGCCCTCAAGGCCTGCATGGTCGAAGCCGCATCGGCCCGCGGTTCGTCCCGCAGGGCGATCGTGCCGACCAACTTGGTGTTGCGCAGCACCGCGACGACGGTCTTGCCCTCTTCCTCCAGCGCTACCACAGCAGCGGCAACCTCGGGGGTCAGGAGCTTCTTTTCCTCGGCATGGCGGGGCGAGACGATCTGAACCATCGCCGCACCGACCTGGGCTCGCACGCCGATCCCCGGCAGAGCGGTGCCGGCCGTGGCTTCAAGCAGGGTGAGATCCCGGGCATTGGCGGCCGCGACAATGGCTTTGGCCAGCGGATGGCTCGATCCCTGTTCGACGGCTGCCGCCAGCGTCAGGAGATTGGCCTTATCCCCATCGATAGCGCTGATATCGGTCACGCTGGGGCGGCCTTCGGTCAGGGTCCCGGTCTTGTCGAGCGCGACGATCTTTGCCGACCCAATGCGCTCCAGCACCGATCCGCCCTTCATCAGCAAGCCACGCCGGGCACCGGCCGCGAGCCCTGAGGTGATGGCTGCCGGCACCGACAGCACCAGGGCACAGGGGCAGGCGATCAGCAGTAGGGTCAAGCCGCGATAGATCCAGGTGTTCCAATCCGCACCGAAGGCCAGCGGCGGCAGCAGGATCACCAGCAGTGAGATGAGCGCAACGGCCGGCGTGTACCAACTGCTGAACCGGTCGATGAAACGAGCAGTGGGCGAGCGCGAGCCTTCGGCCTGTTCGACCAGCTCGATGATGCGGGCGATGGTATTATTGGCAGACGCCTTGGTGACCGAGATGCGGATCACCCCGTCGGTATTGATGCTGCCGGCAAAGACATCATCCCCGACCTGCTTGGCCACCGGCACGGATTCGCCCGTCACCGGCGACTGATCGATGCTGGTGGCGCCCATGACGATCTCGCCGTCGCACGGGATGCGCCCGCCGGGGGTGACTTCGACAATCATGCCGGGCTGAAGGTCCGCCACCGCTACTTCATGCCGGGAGCCGGCCTCGACCACATTGGCCGTCTGGGGTACCAGGGCCGCCAGCGCCTGAATGCCCGATCGCGCCTTGGCCGCCGCCAAACCTTCGAGCATTTCGCCAATGGTGAAGAGGAAAGCGACAACGGCAGCTTCCGCCACCGCATCGATGAAAAAGGCCCCGATCGAGGCGATGGAGACCAGCATTTCGATGCTGAAGGGCGTACCGCTGCGGGCAGCCGCCAAGGCCTTGCGCAGGATTGGGAACAGCGAGAGGACCGCCGCCGGCACATAAGCATAGAGGCTATAGCCAGCCCCCGACCATTCGAGCCCCAAGCCGAGGGCGATCAGCAGGCCGGAGAGGATGATCGCGGCCCCCTCGCCTGTTTTCCACCAGACCTTCAGATCCACTGGCCCGTGGCTATGGCCGGCATGATCGTGCCCCGCGTGATCGTGGTCATGGTGATCATGGTCGTGATGATGATCGTGAGAGTGGGAGGGCGCCTTGCCGTCATCGACCTGATAGCCGAGCTTGCGCACCGCTTCGACCGCAGCCGCCGGATCGGCACCCTTCTGTAGTTCCAGCACCATCCGTTCGGCCGAGAGCGACACGCTCGCCCCCGTCACGCCGGGATCGCGCTTCACGGCGGTTTCGACCTTGCGCACACAGGACGCGCAATCCATCCCGGTGACGCGGAAGCTCGCATGATCATGGGCAGCCGCCAGCTCGCCGGCGATGCCTTCGGCCGCCGCGCGTTCCTCGTCGCTCAAATCAATGATATCGCGGCCTTCCGGGATCGCGCGGTTTAGCCGCTCGGCGATCAGCGCGACAAAGCGCGTGCGGCAATCCCCGCACTCACGGACGATCGGCAGCAGACTGGACAGGGCGATGACAGCCATGACAGGGCCTCACTTTCTGATGCCCTCAACATACAAACAATTGAACTGTTGTTCAAGTATCCATATCGTCATCCTCGCCGATATGCTCGGCAAGGTCGGAGATAACGCAGCGGATATGGTGGTCGGCGGCGGCATAGAAGATGTTCTTGCCCTGGCGCGTGCCTTTGACGATCCGGGCCGCCTTCAAGAGGCGCAGATGATGACTGACGAGCGAGACGCTAAGCCCTAGGCGTTCTGCGATCTCCGACACGCCGATCGGGCCATCGAGGCAGGCCAGCACGATGCGCAAACGGCTGGTATCGCCCAGCAGGCGAAAGAGATCGGCCAGTTCGGCGGCGCGTTCTTCGGCCAGGGCCAGATGCTGCAGGGTTCGTTCGCTCATGGCGCCAGAGTCCTCCATCCACTCCCCCGCCGTCAAGCCGGGTGCGACATGCCGCGATCTTGACCCTATCCCCGATTTCGGCGATTTCTCACCCTATGGTACGCCACCGGCAGATGCGGAAGACGCTGCGCCATCGCCCGACTTTCAACCGTCGGATCGCAGCCGCTTTTGCGCTGATCGCCGTGTTGCTCTCAGCTTTCAGTGGCACCGTCGCAATGGCCAAGCCAATGGATGCCGATCGCGCGGCCATCATCGCGCTCTTCGGCGGCGGCGCCCTGTGCGAGCCAACCAAGGATGGCACCCCGCAGACTGCCGCCCACATCAATCACTGCGTGCTGTGCGCCACTCAGCGGGTCGAAGCCCCGGCCCCGGATGCAGTACTGATTAGCTTTACCGCCGTAACGCAAGAAAGCCCGGCCTGGGCCGAGGATTCTGCCCCGGCCCCGCTAGGCGCGGTCGCCTCGCGCCCGCATAAGCCCCGAGATCCACCAACCATCGTCTGACGGCCGCGCCATCGCGGCCCTGAACCCGAACGGCCTTTTGGTCCGGCGGCTTCCCCCAAGTCCGATCCGTTGTTTTCCCTGCATCGACCTCGCCCGCCCGAGGTTCTGGAGCTTTCCATGCGCATCCTGAACGGCCTTCTGGCCGCAACTCTGCTCGCCACCCCCGTCGCGGCCCATGAATACAAGAAAGACGGGCTGCTGATCGATCATCCTTTCGCGCGGGCAGTGACCGCCGCCCAGAAGACGGCTTCGGTCTATATGACCCTCAAGAACGAGGGCGCGGCCGACCGTTTGCTCGAAGCATCGACTCCCGTTGCCGGATCGGTCGAACCGCACATCAATGTGAAACAGGGGGAGGTGATGATCATGCAGCATCTCGACGCCATCGATCTTCCGGCCGGGCAATCGGTCGAGCTTAATCCCCGCGCGCCCTATCACCTGATGCTGATGGACTTGAAGCAGCCCCTGAAACTGGGCGACCGTTTCCCGCTGACCTTACGCTTCGAAAAGGCCGGCACCATCGAGGTCGTGATCCATGTTGAAAAACCCGGCGCCATGGATGCCGGCGACCACCACAATCACTGAGGAACGCCCATGATCCGTTCCAGCCTCATCGCTCTCGGCCTCCTCGCTGCCTCCTCCGCCGTCGCTGCCGACAAGCCGGTCGAAATCCGCTTTGCCGCTCAGGTCGGCGATCAACCCTTCGTGTGCGGCAAGCCTTTCACCGGCATCGGCACCACGGGATCGACCATCACCGCCAGCGACTTCCGGCTCTATGTCTCCGAAGTCGTCCTGCTGAAGGCCGACGGCACGCCGGTGCCGTTGAAACTGACCCAGGACAGGAAATGGCAGTATCGCGATGTCGCGCTGCTGGATTTCGAAGGCAAGGGGGACGCCTGCAAAAGCGGCACGGCCGATACCAACGGCCGGGTCGTCGGCACGGTGCCCGACGGCACCTATACCGGCATCGCCTTCACCCTCGGCGTGCCGTTTGATCTCAATCATGCCGATGCGACAATTGCCGACTCGCCGCTCAATCTCTCCGGCCTCTTCTGGAGCTGGCTTGCCGGCTACAAGTTCCTCCGCATCGACATGGATACCACCGGCGCCCCGGGCGGTATGGCCCATGGCAGCGGCAAGGACCGTGGCTTCGTCGTGCATCTAGGGTCCACCGCCTGCAAGCCCAAGGGCGCAATGGCGATGAGTGGCCATAGCAGCCACGGTCAGGCCGGCATGCGCCCGGCCGAGACGTGCGATGCCCCGAACCGCGCGCGCATCACGCTTCCCGGCTTCGATCCGGCCAAACAGACCATCGTCGCCGACCTCAAGGCGCTGCTGAGCCAAAGCAATGTCGACGCCAATCAGCCCGAGAGCGCGCTTGGCTGCATGGCGTCCGCTGACGATGCCGATTGCGCCCCGATCTTCGCCGCGCTGGGCCTTACCGGGCAGCAGAGATTTTTCCGGGCGGAATGATGCGGCGGAAAATCCTTCTGACCTTCCTACCCGTGCTGCTGCCGCTGGCGGTCGCACTCTGGCTGCATCTCGACAAGACGGACGACTGGCAATGGCCAATGCCCCATTGGGTGCCGCTGCCGATGGTGCCGGAAGACAATCCCATGACGGCCGCCAAGGTCGAATTGGGCCGCCACCTCTTTTACGATAAGCGCCTATCGATCAATGGCGAGATGTCCTGCGCTTCGTGCCATGAGCAGGCGCGGGCCTTCACCGACGGCAAGCGGCATGCGGTCGGCGCGACCGGCGAACATCACCGGCGCAACAGCATGGGCCTGGCCAATGCCGCCTATGCCGTCTCCTACACCTGGGCCAATCCGCTGATCGAAACTCTCGAACAGCAAGCCCTGGTGCCGATGTTCAGCGAGGAGCCGATCGAGCTGGGCCTTGCCAATCGCGAACAGGAGATTTTCCGGCAGCTTGGCCGCGATCCCGTCTATCGCGACATGATGCGGCAGATCGGAGTGGCGGAGCTCGACCTTGCGACCGTCACCAGGGCGCTCGCCAGTTTCGAGCGTTCCCTGGTCTCTTTCGACAGCCCCTATGACCGCTATCGCTATGGCAAGGATGAGACTGCCATTTCAGAGGCGGCCAAACGGGGGGAAGAACTCTTCTTTTCCGAGCGGCTGGAATGTTTCCACTGCCACGGCTCCATCACCTTTTCCAACGCGACGAAGCACCAGAAGTCGGCCTTCTGGGAAGCCGGCTTGCATAACACCGGGCTTTATAATATCGACGGCAAGGGCGCCTATCCCGCCCGCGATACCGGTGTTTTAGAGGTGACGAGCGACCCCAAGGATATGGGCAAGTTCCGCACCCCGAGCCTGCGCAACATCGCGGTCACGGCGCCCTATTTCCATGACGGCAGCGCCGCTACCCTGGAGGAAGCCCTCGCCCATTACGAGGCGGGTGGGCGAACGATTGCCCAAGGCCCGGATCAGGGCGTCGGATCGGTCAGTCCCGCCAAAGATTTGCTGATCATCGGCTTCACCCTGACGCGGGAGGAACGGGCCGATGTCGTGGCCTTCCTGCGCAGCCTGACGGACGAAAGCTTCCTGACCAATCCCCGCTTCTCGGACCCCTGGCCCGCCCATCGCCGCTAAGACGGCCGAAGCACATCCATGCTTCGGCCTTCTGTCCCGACATTACGCGGCGCGGATATCCGCCAGGAAGCGTTCGACCTGACCGCGCAGGGTTTCGGCCTGCTGCGCCAGTTCCTGGGCCGCGCCCAGCACCTGCGAGGCGGCGGCACCGGTCTGGCCGGCGGCGTCGGTCACCTGCGAGACGTTGGCGGAGACCTCCTGCGTCCCGGCAGCGGCCTGGGAGACATTGCGGGAGATCTCGCTGGTCGAGGCCCCTTGCTGTTCCATCGCCGCCGCAATCGACGAACCGATTTCGGTAATGGAGTCGATGGTGCCACCGATCGAGCGGATCGCGACCACCGAACGGCCGGTTGCTTCCTGCACCGCCGACACCTGGATCGAAATTTCCTCGGTCGCCTTGGCGGTCTGTTGAGCCAGTGCCTTCACTTCCGAAGCGACAACCGCAAAGCCCTTGCCGGCTTCACCGGCGCGGGCAGCTTCGATGGTCGCATTCAGCGCCAGTAGATTGGTCTGCGAGGCAATCTCCTGGATCAGTTGCACGATGGCGCCGATACGGGCGGCGGCCTCCGCTAGGCTGGCGACCGTTTCGTCGGTGGCCCGCACTTCTTGCGCCGCACGATCCGACACATCCTTGGACCGCGACACCTGGTTGGTGATCTCGCCGATGCTGGCCGCCATCTCTTCGGCAGCGGCGGCCACCGTCTGGACATTGGCGGTCGTCTGATCGGCAGCCGAAGAGGCCGAAGCCGCCTGCCGATTGGTCTCGCTCGCGATCGCCGTCATCGATTGCGCCGTCGCATTGAGTTCGGTCGCAGCCGAACTCACGGTCCGCAGCACCACGCTGGCTTGATCGTCGAAATTCTTGATCAGCTGCGAAACGTAGGCCGCGCGCTTTTCCTGCGCCGCATGTTCATTCGTCTGTTCGAGGGACAGCCGGTCGGCCGTCAGCAGGCCATCCTTGAAGACCTGAACCGCGCGGGCCATTTCGCCCAGCTCGTCCTTCTTGTCGGCATCGGGCACCTCGGTAGCAAGCTCGTGACGGGCGAGGCTGTTCATGACGTTGGTCAGCTTCTGGACCGGCCGAACCACCCCGCTGAGCAGCGCCCAGATCGCAACCGAGCTGATGGCCAAGATGATGAACAGCAGGATCCCGACCACAATCATAGTCTGGGAATTGGTGCGATCCATCGCAGTGATCTGATCGTTGCCGCTCTTCATGTTCAGCTCGATCAGCTTTTCGACCACGCCCTGCACGTTCCGGTACATCGGCGTCAGCTTGGTCGCCATCACCTTGAAGGATTCAGACTGCTGGCCGTTGCGGGCCATGTCCTTCATCTGATGGAAGGCAGCGTTATAATCGTCCCAGAACTTCATCATCTGCTGATATAGCTCGCGCTCTTCGGCGCCGCGGATCAGCGGTTCATAGTTCTTCTTGGCTTCGGTCAGAAGCTTGACCGACAGTTCCATCCGCTCTTCGGTGGTTTTCCACTCGGCTTCCGACTGCCCGGTCAGATACTGATAATGATTGAGGCGATAGCGCGAGAGCGCGGAATAGACATCGCCGACATAGCGCACCGACGGCAGCGCATCCGTCCCGATGAGCGCGCCATCCCTGGCAACGCTATTCATGCGCACCAGGGCAAAAACCCCGAGCACAAGCGCGAGAATTAAAATAATTCCAAATGCGCCGACCACGCGAATTTGAATGGATAGATTGCGCAACATTTCCATACCCCAAATAAGGACCAAGGTCCTTCTTGTTTCTTGCGCACATTATGGATCGAAATTTATTTAAAATAATTAAACTCAAAGCGCCTCAAGGGGCGCCAATCTCTTCAAAACTGCGGAAAAACATAAGTCCCTGCAAGAGTTCACAGGGTCAAGAACTCTCAGGGTCGGCGTCGTTAGGGAAATGCGAGATCCGCAAGGAGCCGCAGACTTTGATTTGACGCTCCCGGGCCGGTTCCTTAGGATCCCCGCCGACGGTGCCCTTTTCGGGCCTAACAGGGAACGCGGTTCGATACCGCGGCTGCCCCCGCAACTGTAAGCGGCGAGCTGCGCGCCACAGAAGCCACTGGGAAACCGGGAAGGCGGCGTAAGGCATAGACCCGCAAGCCAGGAGACCTGCCGTCAGCCGTGGTCACGCGCGAAACCGTCGGGCGGGGTGTCTCGAAGGATCGACGACCGGTATGCCTTGGCATGCGGAGCGTCTTTTTGCGGTGACGGAGCCACATGAGGTCTCACGATGCCGCATATTGTGTTGCGCACCCTTCTATCCGCCGTTTTCGCTCTCTCCCTATCCGCCGCCACTGCCGCCCCGATCGAAGTGACCGACGTCACCGGGCGCAAGGTCACGCTCGACGCGCCCGCCAAGCGCATCGTGCTCGGCCTCTATTTCGAAGATTACTGGGCCATCGGCGGCGACCCGGCGATGGATCGCCTGGTCGGTATCTCCAAGGCTGCCTGGAAGGATTGGCGCCCGGCCAATTGGGAGGCCTATCTCAAGGTCCGCCCGTCGCTCGATCAGTTGGCCGATGTCGGCGAAGTCGAAGTCAGCACCTTTTCCGTTGAGAAGGTGATGGCCCTGAAGCCCGATGCGGTCATCCTGGCCGAATGGCAGGCCAAGGGGATCGGCGCTGATCTACAGCGTCTGGTAGATGCCAAGATCCCGGTGGTGCTGGTCGATTATCAGGCCCAGACGCTGGAGCGCCATCTCGCCACCAGCCGCCTCATCGGCAAGATCGTCGGTGCCGAGGATCGCGCCGAGAAGATCGCGACCGAGTATAGCCGGGCGATCGCCGATATTCAGGATCGTGTCGCCAAATCCGGCCAGCCCAAGCCATCCGTCTATATTGAACTGGGCAACAAAGGTCCGGCTGCGCAGGGCGCGAGCTATGGCGACTATATGTGGGGCAAGATTGCCGAGGTTGCCGGCGGCCGCAATGTAACGCGCGAGGTCGTGAAGACCTGGGGTCCTGTGGCGCCCGAACAGATCCTGGCCTCCAAGCCCGAAGTGATCCTGATGTCGGGATCGGAATGGCGCAAACATGCCACCGGCCAGTTGATGGGCGAAGGCGTCACCACTGCCGAGGCCCAGGAACGCCTCAACGGCTTTATCGCACGTCCCGGTTGGAACAGCCTGCCGGCCGTGAAGAATGGCCGCGTCCATGCTGTCTATCAGGGCAATTCGCGCACCATCATGGATTACACCTCGACCCAATATGTCGCCAAGGCGCTCTATCCGAATCTCTTCCAGGACATCGATCCGCAGGCGAATTACCTGAAGTTCTATGAGACCTACCTGCCGATCCGCCCCGTCGGCACATTTATGATGCAGACGGCCGGCCAGTAATGTCCGCTGCCGTCGAGGCTGCCATTGCCCGCCACCGGATACGCGAACGCCGGCGCCTGATCATCATCGCGCTTCTCGCAATGCTGACCGCCCTGTCGATGATCTTCGACATCGCGACAGGCCCGGCTCTGCTGCCGGTGGGGGATGTGGTGAACGCGCTCTTCGGCAGTGCCGCCGATGAGACGATTGCCACCATCGTCTGGTCGCTGCGCCTGCCCATGGCCCTGATGGCCCTGGTCGTCGGCGTGGCGCTGGGCGTCAGTGGCGCCTCGATGCAGACCCTGCTCGATAACCCGCTCGCCAGCCCCTATACCCTGGGGCTGGCGTCGGCGGCGGCCTTCGGGGCCTCCTTCGCCATCCTGAATTTCGGCTGGGGCTTCGATCCCATCTTCATCATCCCGGCCAGCGCCTTTGTCACCGCCTGCCTTGCCGCCAGCCTGATCTATGGCATCGGCAATATGCGCGGCATGGGCAGCGGATCGATGATCTTCGCCGGCATCGCCCTGATGTTCCTCTTCCACTCCCTGCAATCGCTGCTGCAGTTTAAGGCCACCCCGGAGGTCGGCCAGCAGATCGTCTTTTGGATGTTCGGCACGCTGGCCAAGGCGACCTGGAGCAATGTCGCGATCAGCGCAGCTGTGGTTTCCTGCTGTCTGCCGTTCCTGATGAGATCCGCCTGGAAGCTGACCGCCCTGCGCTTGGGCGAAGTCCGCGCCCGCTCCGTTGGAGTCTCCGTCATCTGGCTGCGCCTTATCACCATCACGCTGGTCTCGCTGATGACCGCGACGGTTGTGAGTTTCGTCGGTACCATCGGCTTCATCGGCCTCGTCGCGCCGCACATTGCCCGTATGCTGATCGGAGAAGATCAACGGTTTCTGCTGCCCGCCGCCGGCCTGGGGGGTGCGCTGATGCTCTCGCTTGCGTCGGTCCTTTCCAAGATCATCATGCCGGGTGTCCTACTGCCGGTCGGGATCGTCACCGCCATCATCGGTGTGCCATTTTTCCTGCATCTCATCCTACGGCAGAAGGGGACACGCTGATGCTGGCGACCCGTAACCTGTCCCTCGCCCATGGCAAGACCGAGGTCATTCGCGAAGTCAGCCTCGCCTTTCGACCCGGCGAGGTGACGGCCCTGATAGGGCCCAATGGCGCCGGGAAATCGACCCTGCTGCAATCGCTGTTCGGCCTGCACCGGCCCCAGGCGGGCACAATCCTCTTGGATCATAAACCCCTAGCCAACTGGCGCCCCGCCGACTGGCAGGCCCGCATCGGCTATATGCCCCAGGACAATGGGGTGCACGGTAGTCTGACCGCGCTTGAGACCATCTTGCTGGGATCGCTGGAGGAGCTGTCCTTGCGCCTCAGCGATCCCATACTGCGCCGGGCGGCGGAAAGCCTTGATCGCTTCGGCCTGCTGGATCTGTCTGAGCGGCGCTTGGAGACCTTAAGCGGCGGTCAGCGGCAGCTGGTCTATTTCGCCCAGGCGATGATGCGATCGCCAAAAATCCTGCTGCTGGACGAACCGGTCAGCGCCCTCGACCTGCGTCACCAGCGCGTGCTGCTGCGCCATGTGCGCGAGACGACAAAAACCAGCGATCTCGTCACCATCGCGGTGTTGCATGACCTCAATCTAGCCGCAGGTTATGCCGATCGCGTGGTGCTGATGAACGAGGGGCGGATCATTGCCGATGGCACCCCGGCCGAGGTTCTGACCCCGGCCCATCTGGCGAGGGTCTATGGGGTGGAGGTCGCGACATATCCGACGCCCGACGGGTTCGCCCTCCATGTTCGCAATGCCCTGAGTGGGGCGTAAGAACGCCTATCTTTATAGGGAGTCCAGGATGCCCTCCGATGCAACCTGAGGCTAGGGATGCATCCCGCCTTCATGATAGTCTTGGCTGAGCCTTTGGACCCGCTCGTCACTGGAACCGCCCCATGACCAGTCCCGCCGATCTCTACCCCTGCCTCGTCTCGCAAAAACTCGATGAAAACCCGCATCACGCGGCTTTCCGGATCCTCTATGACCTGCAGCGCCGGGAGCATGCCGAGATCGCGATGCTAGTCTCGCGCACCGGCGAGATCCTGGGTTGGTGCGCGGATGTGATGGAGCGCTATCCCCGCAGCCGCCCCCGCGTCACACCGGCCTTTCGATTGGCCTCGGCCTTTATCGACGAGACGAAGCTGCTCACCGACGCCTATCTCTATGTCACCTACCGGCCGACGACGGCCTGCTTCGGAAACATCTACAGCACTAAAATCGCAAGGATTCTCTATAATATCGCCCCTAATGCGCCGGGGGAAACCAACCTCGATCTCATGATCTACGGCTATAGCGGCGGCGATGGCGTCCACCCGGAACTCTATGACGATGGGCTCGAAATCGCGGCGGATTACGACAGGCCCATCGTATCCCCTGGAACCCCGGCCGGCTTTGATCGGCTGGAGTTGACCCATGCGGTCATGGGGCATCAATCCTTCGGCCCCAGCGTTAAGAGTGCGCCCCCCGGACCGGTCACCAGTCTGGTCCAACATGATCTCTATATCGCCGTAGCCATGGGGCTCCTGTCGCAGGTCACCCGGCGGCGCGGCTTCAACAAAGGCAATCCGGTCGCAGCCATCCTGGTCGCGAAAAGCACCGGGCATATCCTGTCGGCCGGCGTGAATACGAACAGCAGCAGCAGCACCCTGCATGCTGAGGTGAATTGTATTCAGAACTTCCTGTTTTCCTTCCGGAAACCCAAGGCGGACGAGGAATATATCCTCTATACCTCGCTTGAGAGCTGCCCGCGCTGTTCCGGCCTCTTCACCTTCATGTTTCCGGGCAATAAAGTCTATTACGCCCGCAAGGACGAAGGGTTCGCCACCACTGCCCTGCGGGAAGGCATGTATGGGTGCGAGCAGATCTTCCGCCCCTGGTCAAACGAGGCCTTGCACAGCTGGACGTCCAAGCCAATCAGCCAGCGGCGGTTTGCCATCCCGATGATCGATACCAGAGTCATGGTATCGGGCGGCCGCACAGTCACTATCAAGAACAAGGATCATAAGATTGCTCCGGGCTTCGACAGAGCGGGCAAACTGATCGGGGTGCAATCCTGGCGGAAGCCGCCGGTTCCGTCAGGCGAGCTTAGCGTCAGCTTCACCGACTCTCGCAACAACCCTGACGTCGCCGTGATTGCCGCGATGGGCGATATCCTGCACAGGATCAAAAACAAGGAAAGAGGCTTCAGGCCACCGGCGCCCTTCACGCCGGAATGCGACCAGGACATCAAGACCCATAATTACTGCCTGGAGTATCTGCTAAGCTTCATCGAGTTCAACGACCGTCTCATCAGGGCCCGCAACGCGATCTAATGGGGAAGGGCCTGCCGGCGCACCCGCCGCGATCGACGCTTGCAGCCCGAAACATGATCGGCTAGTGTCCGGCCAAGCCGCACTTACGGCTTCTTGGTATTGCACCCGTAGCTCAGCTGGATAGAGCGCTGCCCTCCGAAGGCAGAGGTCGAACGTTCGAATCGTTTCGGGTGCGCCAACCTTCCCCGGTATTCCCGCTTTAGAGCCCGGCCTTTAGTCCGTCCAATGCGATGGCGAGGACCTTCTTCTGCTGTTCGGGGCTGACAAAGCCCACACTGGCGATGCCGCCGACCAGCCGCAGCACATCATCGACGCTGACATCCGCGCGGATGACGCCGGTCTGCTGCGCCCGCGCCAGCAAAGGTTCAGCCGCGCCCCAAAGGACGTCGCGGCAGGCCTGGAAGGCGAAGCTATCGCGGTTGATCCCCTCGATCAGCGCCCGTTTGGTGGCCACATAGGCGACAAACCGATCGAGCCAGACCGCCAGATCCCGCCAGGGATCGCCCCCGCTGCCTTCGGTCGCAGCGTGGCACACCGCCTCGACCTCTTCGAGATAGACGCTTTCGATCAACAGCTCGCGGGTCGGGAAATTCCGATAAAGGGTCGCGATGCCGACATCGGCACGGCGCGCGACTTCTTCGAGTGACGCACTGGTCGAAAGCTCGGCAAAGGTCGCCCTCGCCGCTTCGATCAGCTTGTCATAGTTGCGGCGGGCATCGGCCCGCGCGGGCCGGCGGCGCGCCAGCTCGGCAATCTTGGTCATGTCGTCCTTTTGCGGATGTTGAGGCTTGCATCATCCGCACTTCCGATGTAAACGGAGGAACCCTCCGTTTATGTGGAGCCTTCCTCCACTATAACATCCTTTGGCCTCTCGCCAAGGGGCGAGGCATCCGTTCGACCCAGGGAGTTTCCGATGAAAGCCGTATCCGGGACAAAGCTGACGTTTCTTGTGCTGGCGGTCGGGGCGGGCTCCTACTCCATGCTGCAATCCCTGCTAAGCCCGGTCTTGCCGACCCTACAACAGGAGTTGCATACCAGCCGCGGCGCGGTCTCCTGGGTGCTGATCGCCTGGCTGCTGGCGGCCGCGGTCGCCACCCCGATCCTGGGCAAGATCGGCGACACCATCGGCAAAGTGCGCACCATGATCCTTGGCTTGCTGGCGATTGCGCTGGGCAGTCTGATCGCGGCGCTGGGCACTTCCATTGAACTGGTGGTGATCGGCCGGATCGTGCAGGGCTTGGGCGGGGCGATCGTCCCGCTCGCCTTCGGGATCATCCGCGATGAATTCCCCCCTGCCCGCGTGCCGCCGGCCGTCGGATCGCTGTCCTCGGTCATCGCGGTCGGGGGCGGTGTCGGGACCTTGCTCGCCGGGCCGATCGTCGATTACCTCGGTTGGCGTTGGCTCTTCTGGCTGCCGATGATCGTGGTGCTGGTGACCGCCCTCGCGGCACGGCGCTTCATCCCGGAATCCCCGGTGCGGGCCGGCGGGCGGATCAATTGGCAGGCAGCCCTGCTTCTGGCCGGCTGGCTGACCGCCCTGCTGCTGCCTTTGAGCCAAGGGTCGCAATGGGGCTGGAGCTCGCCAACCGTGCTCGGGCTTTTCGCCGCCGCCGCTATCCTCGCCGTCGCCTGGATGCTGGTCGAGCTAAAGTCGGCCAATCCGCTGATCGACATGCGGATGATGCGCCAGACCGCCGTCTGGACCAGCAACCTGCTGGCCCTGCTGTTTGGCGCCTCGATGTTCGCGGTCTGGGCCTTCCTGCCCCAACTGATCCAGGTGCCGCCCAGCGCCGGTTATGGCTTTGGCGCCAGCATTACCGAGGCCGGGATCGTAATGCTGCCCATGCTGGTCACCATGGCGGTTGCCGGCATTATCAGCGGCCGCATCGCCGCGCGCGTCAGCTTCAATCTGCAGCTGGCCGGGTCTTCCGCCTTGATCGCGCTGTCCTGCCTATTGCTGGCTCTGATGCATGCCAGTTTCCCGCAGCTGGTCCTGGCCAGCGGCATCTTCGGGATCGGCCTGGGGTTCGCCTATTCGTCGATGACCAGCATCATCGTGCAGAATGTCGCCCCGCATCAGACCGGGGTCGCGATCGGGATGAACGCCAATATCCGCACCATCGGCGGCGCGCTCGGCCTAGCGGTCATGACCGCGATCGTCACCTCCAGCAAGGGCGCAAGCGGTTATCCCGCCGAAAGCGGCTTCACCACCGGCTTCCTTCTGTTCGGGGTTATCGCGCTGGCGGCTGGCGGCGTTTCTTTCCTGATCCCTGGTCGCAAGCGGGCAGCCGCTGCCCCCGCCCAGGAAACCGAGGTCGAGGAAGCGGTCTGATCCGATCGGGACGTCTTAGGGAGTCAGGCTTTTTAGGTAGGCGATCACATCCTCACGATCCTGAGCATTCGGAAAGCCTTGGGGCATGGTCGTGCCCGGCACCAGCTTCGAGGGCGCGGTCAGGAAGGTCGAAAGCGTTGCCTCGTCCCAAGTCAGGTCAGCCGCCTGCATCGCCTTGGAATATTTAGCGCCGGCGACGGTGCCGGCCTTGCGACCGACAACACCCAGCAGCGACGGGCCGATCTTGTTCTGCTCCGTCACCGCATGGCAGGCACTGCAACGATTGAAGACCGACTTGCCTTTGACGGCATCACCCTCGGCCTTGGCCGGGGCGGCAAAAGCGGCAGTGAGCAGCGCGGCCGCGATTGCGGCTTGGGTCAATTTTCCCATGAACCCCTCCAGAGGTCTTATGATCGTGGCGCGGAGACATTCAGAGGCCTCCGTCATAGATCGTTCCTATAGGTCATACGGGGAAGGTGGGGTATCCTGTTAGCCAATTCCTTCCGAATTATTGCCTAATTCTGTCGATCACCCTTCTGCCCCCGTGAAGTCGCGTTCCAGGTCGCCTACATAAGGCGTCTTTCGTTCTTCAGGAGCATGTCCTTGGCACCTATGGACTTCGAGGCACAGACCCTTCGGCAGGAAACCGCCCCCATCCGCGCCGAGATCATGGAGCGGCTGACCAGTTTCATGGGGAGCGAGACGACCCGGGAAACCGGCATCTCCGGGCTGTCGGTCTATCGCGTCACCGAACCCTCGGGTCCCATGTGCGGCGTCTATGAGCCAAGCCTCTCCTTCATTCTGCAAGGATCCAAGCGACTCTATATCGGGGACGAGACCCTGGTTTACGATGAATCCCGCTTCTTGATCACCGCCGTCGGCCTGCCGACCGTCGCGCAGATCCAGCTGCCCAGCCCGGGCGAGCCCTACTTCTGCCTGGTGATGAAGCTCGATCTGAAGCGGGTTCGGCAGATCATCGCCGATATCGATGTGCAGCCCGCCGAACTGCCCCAGGTGGATCTGGGGATGACGCTCGGCGCCGCGACCCTCGATCTGTTCGATGCCTTGAAACGCCTCGTCTGTCTGATGGAAACACCCCAGCATATCCCGTTCCTCGCCAGTCAGATCCAGAACGAGATCCTCTATCGCCTCTTGACCGGAGAGCAAGGCATGCGCCTGCGCCGGATCGCCCTGATCGGCACTCAAAGCAACCGGGTTGCCAAGGCCGTCGAGTGGCTGAAGCAGAATTTCGCCCAGCCGCTACGGGTCGAGGATCTGGCCGATGTCGCCAGCATGGGGGTTTCGACCCTACACCACCACTTCCGCGCCATGACCGCCATGAGCCCGCTACAGTATCAGAAACATCTGCGCCTCAATGAGGCGCGCATCCTGATGCTCAGCAACGATTTGGATGCCGCGACGGCGGCTTTGCGCGTCGGCTATGAAAGCCCGACGCAGTTCAATCGCGAATATCGCCGGATGTTCGGCGCCCCACCGATGCGCGATATCAAGACCATTCGGGCTCTGCACCAGCAGCCGAACACGCAAGATCCCGAAACGGATCTCAGCGCCGCCGGATAAAAAAGGCCGGATCTTTCGATCCGGCCTTTCCCATTAGGCATTCATGGTCTTGGAGAAGGGCAGCATGCGGATGCGCTTGCCCGTCGCCTTGAAGACCGCGTTGGCGACGGCCGGCCCGATCGGGGGCACGCCCGGCTCGCCAATGCCGCTTGGCGGGTTGGTCGAGGGCAGGATATGGACCTCCACCTTCGGCATCGCGTCGATACGCAGCGGGTGATAGGCGTCATAATTGGTCTGATCGACAGCACCGGCGGTCAAAGTGATCGCTTCGTCCATGATCGCGCCGAGACCGAAGCCGATACCGCCTTCGACCTGGGCCCGCACCTGATCCGGATTGATGGTCAGGCCGCAATCGACCGCCGCCACCACCCGTTCGACCTTGATCCCGCCGCTGCCGTCGACCGACACTTCGGCGATCTGGGCGACGACGGTACCAAAGCTTTCAGCCACCGCGACACCCCGGAAGCGACCTGCCGCCAGCGGCTTGTCCCAACCGGCCTTGTCGGCTGCCAGCTTCAAAACCACCGCATGACGGTCGTCCGGCTTCAGCATCGACAGGCGGAAGGCGATCGGATCCTTGCCGGCCGCTTCCGCCAGTTCGTCGAGGAAAACCTCGGCGACATAGGCAGTATGGGTCGAGCCAACCGAGCGCCACCAGAGGACCGGCACGCCGACGTCGGTGGTGGTGAGGCCGATCTTCTGGTTCGGGATCTCATAGGGCAGGTTATTCGCGCCTTCGACCGAGGTGGCGTCCACACCGGCCTTGACCATGCCCTGCTCGAAGATGGTGCCCTTCATGATCGACTGACCGACGATATGATCATCCCAAGCGATCAGCTTGCCGTCCTTATCGAGGCCGGCCTTGACCTTATGGACAAAGGCGGCGCGATAGCGGCCACCCTTCATGTCATCTTCGCGGGTCCATTGCACCTTGACCGGCGCCTTGAAGCCAATGGCCTTGGCAACCGCCACCGCTTCGACGATCACATCAGCATCGAAGACCGCACGGCGGCCAAAGCTGCCGCCCGATTTCATGACGTGCAGCTTCACCTTTTCCGGCGGAATGCCGGCAATGGCGGCTGCCGTACCGTGATAGACGTCCGGGAACTGATGACCGCCCCAGACCTCCAGCACGCCGTCGGCATTCATGTGAGCAACCGCATTCAGCGGCTCCAGCGCGGCATGGGCGAGATAGGGGAACTCGTAAGTCGCTTCCAACACCTTGTCCGCGCCGGCAAAGGCCTTGGTCGTATCGCCGTCGTTGCGGGCAATGGCGGCCGGTGCCTTGCCGGCCGTCTCGCGATAGCTGGCCAGCAACTCGTCCGAGCCACGCTTTTCAGCCTTGCTCTCATCCCAGACGACGGTGACAGCTTCGCGACCCTTGATTGCTGCCCACATATGCTGGGCAACGATCGCGACGCCGCGCGGGGTGGCGACCACATCGACCACACCCTTGACCGCCTTGGCCGCAGCCCCATCGAACGACTTCAGCGTTGCGCCGAAGAAGGGCGGATGGATCATGACGGCCGTCAGCATGCCCGGCAGCTTGACGTCGATCGTATAACGTTCGGTGCCATTGGCCTTGCGGGCGCTATCGAAGCGTTTGAGGTTCGGATTGCCGATCAGGGTCCAATCCTTGGCATCCTTCAGGGCGACTTTTTCCGGCACCGGCAGTGCCGACGCCTTGGCGGCAAACTGACCGAAATGACCCGTCTTGCCCGAGGCATGGGACAGCACGCCCTTCTCGACCTTGATCTCTTCCGCCTTCACGCCCCAATCCTTGGCGGCGGCGGCAACCAGCATCTGCCGAGCGGCAGCGCCAGCCATGCGATAGCGGTCCCAGGAAGACGCCATGGAGGTCGAACCGCCGGTGCCCTGGAAGGCGCCACCGAAGGCGAGATTGCCATAGAGCTTCACATTGCTGGCGGCGCCCAGCACTTCGATCTTCGAGAAATCGGCGCCAAGCTCTTCGGCGACCAGGGTGGCAAGACCATTATAGGAGCCCTGACCCATTTCGAACTGAGACGACAGCACCGTCACCTTGCCGTCGGCATCGATGGTGACATAGGCGGCAAACGGCTGCACCAGCGGCGGGGCCGGGAAGCCGGCGGCCTGAGCCTTCTGCGAGCCGAGCAATTGGAAACCGATCGCGAGACCGGTACCGGTCGCGGCAGCGCCCAGCAGGAACTGGCGACGCGAGGTCTTGGCCTTCACAAGCGGCGAGGCCATGGTCTGCATGAATTTTGGCAGCATGATTAAGCCTCCAGACGCTTGGCAGCTTCATGGACCCCGGCGCGGATGCGATGGTACGTCGCGCAGCGACAGAGATTGCCGGACATGGCGGCATCGATATCCGCGTCGGTCGGCTTCTTGTTGGCGGTCAGCAGCGCGGTCGCTGCCATCACCTGGCCCGACTGGCAATAGCCGCACTGCGGCACATCGAGATCGGCCCAAACCGTCTGCACGGTGCTGGCAACCTTGCCGTTGATGCCTTCGATGGTGGTGATCGACTTGCCTTCGACATCGCCGACAAACGTCTGGCAGGAGCGCACCGGCTCGCCATCCAGATGGATGGTGCAGGCGCCGCATTGGGCGAGACCGCAACCGAACTTGGTGCCCGTCAGACCGACGAGATCGCGAATGACCCACAGCAGGGGCATATCCGCCTCAGCATCGACCATATGGTCAGTGCCATTGATCGTGACCTTCATCATACCCTTCCCCTTTTCTTATGGACCAACGCGAGTAGCCTTCTGCGACGAGATCTGATGTCTCGTTCGGCAAACGGCGGTTGGAGTGGTTAGAAGGAGAGTATAAGCGTCGGCCACGCTATCAGACAGACGCGATCCTTCCGAATTCTTGCCTATTCCTGTCTTCTTGCCGGGGATGGGATGACAGTTTGGCGACAGGGGATCTCAGCCCGGATTTTGCCACAGAAGCCCGTCTTCATCGCTGGATGAAAAGACGCTGCTTCCTCTCTGGTCTTACCTGTTTCGCGACCGTCCCTGTCTTTGGACAGGGTCGGGTGGATCTTGGCGAGATACTGGATCGAGCGGGGCAGTTGCCAACGCTGGAGACGATCCTCATCGCCCATCGTGGCACAGTGCTGGTCGAGCGCGGGTATCGTGGGAAATCCACCACCCGGCCGACCAATATCAAATCGGCCTCAAAGTCCATCATCTCGGCCCTCACCGGCATCGCGATCGACAAGAAGTTGCTGAACGGGCCGGACCAACCGATTGCACCGCTCTTAGCGGCCGATCTGCCCGCCAATCCCGATCCGCGCCTGCGGCAGATCACCATCGGCCATCTTCTGTCGATGCAAGCCGGGTTGGAGCGGACATCCGGTCCCTATTACGGGCAATGGGTCGCCAGCCGAAACTGGGTGCGCAGTGCGCTGGCACGGCCCTTCGTGGATGAGCCGGGCGGGCAGATGCTCTATTCGACCGGATCGACCCATCTGTTGTCGGCGATCCTGACCAAGGTCGGCCAGAAATCCACGCTTCAATTGGCGCGCGACTGGCTGGGGCCGATGCCAGGTTTTTCAATTGCCGCCTGGGAGCGGGATCCCCAGGGCATTTATTTCGGCGGCAATCAGATGGCGATGAGCCCGCGATCCCTGCTGAGTTTTGGCGAGCTTTTCCGCACTGGCGGCCGCACGCCCGATGGCCGCCAGCTGATTTCCGAAGGCTGGATCCAGCGCTCCTGGACGCCGCAGACCGCCTCGCGTTTTACCGGGGATGCCTACGGCTACGGCTGGTTCCTGCGTCCGATGGCGGGACACGATGTGCGATATGGCTGGGGCTATGGTGGGCAGATGCTTTACATCGTGCCGAGCCTCGAGCTGACCGTGGTCATGACCTCTAACGAAGGCGGCCCATCGGGGCGCAATGGTTATCGTGAAGAGCTGAACCAGGTGATGACCGCCATCCTCCAAAGAATAGACACCCGCGCCCTTTCAGGGGGTTGAGGGATCCAAATCGCTGGCGTTGCGTTTCGTAAGATGGGTTGCGTCTTTCGACGGGTACCCGAATAGGACCAGTGACAGAATTTCCGCCATCAGCTTCAATTTTTTTTAAAACCCCACCGACACCATGATAAAAGATCAACAAGAGCATCGTTAATCCAAGGTGCTGCGTGCGAGAAACCGCACCAGGGAGGACAGGCCGCCATGCCAGATACCGCCCCGCGCAGGTCCATCCGGGCGCTGATCCTGGAGGATCACGATTTTCAGCGGCAAATGGCGGTACAGCTCCTCAGGACATGCGGGTGCGGCGAAATCCTAGAGGCCGAGGACGGCGCCCAGGCCATGCGGCAGATCGAAGCCGCTCCCCAGCCGGTCGAACTTCTGCTCTGCGATCTGAATATGCCCGGCATGGATGGGCTGGCCTTCTTGCGCCATATCGCGGAACGGCAGAATAAGGCATCGGTCATTCTGGCCAGCGCCCTCGATCCCGCGATCATCCGGGCGGCCGAAATCATGGCCAAAAGCTATGGGGTCCGCATTCTCGGCGTCGTCGAAAAACCTCTGTCGCGCGCCAAGCTTTTACCCCTGATCCTGCGGCATTTAAGCCAAGGGCTGACGGCGCCTCGCCTTGATCCAACACCCCTGCCGCTGGCAGAGATCGAGGCCGGCATCGCGGCCGGCGAGTTCGAACCCTTCTTCCAGCCGAAAATCGAAATGCGGACCTGCAAGATGGTCGGCGTCGAAGCCTTGATGCGCTGGCGATCCCCGGGTCACGGTCTGGTCTTGCCGGGCGCCTTCATCCCGGTCATGGAGGCCAACAACCTTATCTCCGGCGTGACCTTTCCGCTGATCGAGATGGCTTTGAAACATTGCAAAACCTGGCAAGATGGCGGCCTCAATGTGCCGATTGCCGTCAATATCTCAGTCCAATCCTTGAGCGATACGGGGCTTGCGGACCGGCTAGAGGCGATGGTCGCCACAGCAGGCCTCACCCCCGATCATCTGATGTTAGAAATCACCGAAACCGTGGCGATGACCGACCTCGGCCATGCGCTGGAAACCCTGGCGCGCTGCCGGATGAAGGGCTTCAATCTGTCGATGGATGATTACGGCACCGGCTTTTCCTCCATGCGGCAATTGATCCGCCTACCCTTGGGCGAACTGAAGATCGACCAGGATTTCGTGATCGGATCCGCCCGTCAGGACGTGCTGGCTTCACTTATCGAAACCAGCGTCGCCATGGCCCAGCGCCTCAACCTGCGCACAGTCGCCGAAGGGGTCGAGACAGCCGAGGATTGGGACACGGTGGCCCGTCTCGGTTGCGATATAGCCCAGGGATTTTTCATCGCACGGCCCATGCCCGCGGGCGAGCTGGTCGATTGGTATGCCGGCTGGCTTGGCAAACACGGATTGTCGCAACCTTAGGACCTGCCGATGACAGAAACCGCCCACGATATAGAGCCTGCATCGGCCCCCCGTTCGAAAGCCGATAGGGTCCCATGGATTGCGGGGATTCTGGTCATCCTGATCGGCCTGATCGTTCTTACCGGGTGGGCGACAAATCTTGAACCTTTGAAGCGCCTTCACCCGGATCTGGTCGCGATGAACCCGACCACGGCCTGCTGTTTCGTGCTGAGCGGGATCGCCCTGCTGCTAATCTATCGTCGCGCCACGACGTGGCCGCCGAGGATCACGATCGACCTTCTCGCTTGCATCATCGGGCTGGTCGGAACTCTGAAATTCATCGACCTGATGGCCGGGATGGATTCAGGCGTCGACCGCATGGTCTTTGCCGGCAAGCTGGTCGGCCCCAATACGCTGAACATCAATGCCATGGCCCCCAATACGGCGCTCAATCTGGCGCTGACCGGGATCACGATCCTCTGTGCCTCTCGTCGCCATCCGCGCCTCCTCACCCTCGGCCAAGCCTGCAACCTGCTGACCATTCTGCTCGCCTCGATCGCCATCGTCGGCTACGCCTATGGCGCCTTCGGCTTCTATCGCTTCCGATCCTATTTCCCGATGGCGCTGCATACCGCCATCTCCTTCATCATCGTCTCCATCGGCCTGTTGGCGGTTCATCCGCGCCATGGAGTCATGGCGATCATCACCAGCCCCTATCTCGGCGGCACCACCGCGCGGGTGCTGGTGCCCGGCCTGATCATCATCCCCTTTGTGCTGGGGCTTTTGTGGCTAATCGGGTTGCGCACTGAAAGCTTCGATCCGATTTCGGCCGTCGCCTTGTTCGTGACGGGCAATATCACCGTCCTGGTCGCGATCGTGCTGGAGGCGGGCCGCCGCCTCAACCGCACCTCCTCGACCCTCGAAACGCGCTCGAGCGCCTTGGAGGAAGCCAACCAGATCGCCTTTGCCGCCAGCCAGGCCAAGTCTGATTTCCTGGCCAATATGAGCCATGAGATCCGCACCCCGATGAATGGCGTGGTCGGCATGTTGGAGGTGCTGGAACATACCCCTTTGAGCGACGAGCAGAACCGCATCGTCGCCACCATCCGCAGCTCGGCCCGCTCGTTGCTGGAAGTCATCAACGATATCCTGGATTTCTCCAAGATCGAGGCCGGACACCTGAAGGTCGAGATCGTTGCGACCGACCTGGTCGAGATCCTGGAGAGCACGACCCGCCTATTCCTCGGAGCCGCCGCTGCCAAGGGCATCGGCGTGCGCTGCTTCGTCGGTCCGTCGATCCGTGGGCGTTTCATGACCGATCCGGTGCGGGTCCGCCAGATCCTGTCGAACCTTGTCAGTAACGCCGTCAAATTTACCCGGGAAGGCGGCGTCACTCTAACCGCCGAAAGTGTCCCGCAGGACGATGGGCCACCAGTGATCCGCATCATCGTCACGGATACCGGCATCGGCATTTCGCCCGAGGCGCAGACCCGACTGTTCAAGCCCTTCGTCCAAGCGGATGAAGCGACCGCCCGTAAATACGGCGGGACAGGCCTCGGACTTTCCATCTGTCTGCGCCTTGCCGACTTGCTGGGCGGTGATATCAGTTTGCAGAGCGTCGAGGGGGCTGGCACCCGGGTTACCCTGACCTTGCCGGCGGCTCCCGCCGCCGAAACCACGCCCCTACTGCCCGAGCTGGAAGGGTTGCGGGTCGCGCTGATCGCTTCGGATAGTGTCGAGGAACAATATCTTGCGGAATATCTGCGCTATTGGGGCGCGGCAGTCACCGCCATTCCCTTGAAAAGCCGCCGCCGCCATCCGCCCGGCACGCAGTTCGATCTGGTGCTTGCCCCGCTGGAGATGGCGGTGCCGGCGCGCCTTGCGACAATTGGCGCCAATGCCATCCCCGTCGGGCCGCCCAAGCGCTTTGTCTTTTTCAGCCATGCCGACGAACCCGCCGACCGGGCGCAGGTCGCCAATGATGCCATCGTGACCAGCGCGCTGTCCCGGGCCCGGATCGTCACCGCCGTCGCGGTCGCCGCCGGTCGTAAGAGCCCGGAGATCGAGCTCGAAGAACCGATCGCCGAAACCCGCCCCGTAAAGGCGGCCCCCGACCGGGTGACGGCGCTGGCGGAAGGCCGGCTGATCCTGCTGGCCGAAGATCATCCGGTAAACCGCGATGTCATCGTGCGGCAATTGACGCTGCTGGGATATGCCGTCGATACGGCCGAGGATGGCCGGGAAGCCCTCGCCTCCCAGCGGCAGACCAACTATGGCCTGCTGCTGACCGACTGCAACATGCCCAATATGAACGGCTTCGATCTGGTCAAGGCCATCCGTCGAGAAGAAGGACGCGGCCGGCGCCTGCCGATCATTGCCCTGACCGCCAATGCCATGGATGGCGAGGCCGAGCGCTGCCTGGCCGCCGGCATGGATGATTATCTCGCCAAGCCAGTGGAAATGGGCGTCCTGGACGCTTGCCTGAAACGCTGGCTGGCGACCGACCGGCCGGCGCTCGCTGCCGGTAGTTTTCATTCGGCCACGCCCGAGGGAAAAACCGCCCCGGTGCTGGACCTGACCGCCTTGAGCGAAAATACCGGCGGCGATGAGGCGATCCAGGCCGCCACCCTGCAGATGTTCCTGCAATCCCTCACCGTGGATCTCGGGGGACTAGCCGACGCCATCGAAGGCGCGGATCTGGGTGAAGTTGAACTGGTCGCCCACCGCATCAAGGGGGCCGCCCGGATCGTCGGAGCCATGGCGCTGGCCAAGGCGAGCGAAGCTGTCGAGGCCAGCGCTAGGGCCGGGGAACTGGCCGAGGTGCGCCGCCATCAGGAGGCTTTGTCGCTGTGCGGTGATGAGCTTGCCCAGCATATCGCCCGCCTCTGACTCTACCTAGAGCCGATCACCGCTTGCCAAAGCCCGGCGAACCGCATCCCACAGGACCTCGGTCGGGGCCGGCGTCTTCACCACCGAGACCATCGGGACCGAGATGGGATCGGGCCGGGGTTCAAAACCACTGGCCATCAGCAAAATCGGCACGGTGCGGCCGGTGGCCCCGCGCAAGGCGAGCGCGGCGGTAAGCCCACCCCAGGCATAGCTTTCTTCCACCAGTATCAGACTCAGGTGCGAAACATGGGGGATCTTCGCCAGCACCCGCAGCCAATTGGCCCCGACAGCGGTTGTGCAGCCATGGTCTTCCAATAGCAGGGTCAGGCCGCGGGCGGCGTGCAGGTGATTATCGAGGATGGCAACAAGTGGCTTCATGGTCGCGAGACTGCGCCGACAAAGACGGCTTCACCATTCGGCGCGATGCTTAAGCTTCCAGCTTAATCTCCACGGCCCCCTCGACGAAACAGTCGTTCGCCCACGCCTTAGTCGCTTGACAATGAAGAGACCCCGGCTATGTAATTCAACGGTTGGTTACATAAGGTGCCAAAGAGCGCCGCCAAGATAAAGTTTGGGATGGAAACGCAGGAGGTCGGGCCATGGCGTCACAACGCCGGGGAACTCTTCTCTATTCTCTCATCAATAATGCTTGGGTCCGGCCGGTCGGGCTGCTGGTTCTGATCGTGATCTTGTGGGATGTCGGCATCCGACTCCTCAAGGTCCCGCCCTATCTGATTCCCGCCCCTTTCGATGTGATGTTGGCCTTCAAAAATGAAGGGGCCAGCCTTTTGAAAGAGGCGGTGCCAACCACCATCGCCACTGTCGGCGGCTTTGCCCTGTCGGTCGTGATCGGTATCCCGCTGGCGATGCTGATTGCGGGCTCCAAAACCGTCGAATCTTACCTCTACCCGCTGCTGGTCTTCTCGCAATCGATCCCCAAGGTCGCGATTGCGCCGCTGTTTGTCGTGTGGTTCGGCTTCGGCATGTCGCCCAAGGTGATCTCGGCCTTTCTGCTGGCGGTCTTTCCCGTGGTCGTCGCCGGGGTGCAGGGCTTCAAATCGGTCGAAGGCGATATGCGGGATCTGGCCCGCGCCATGAAGGCCTCCCCCTTGCAGACCTTCGCCATGGTCAGCCTGCCCCATGCCCTGCCCGCCATTTTCGCGGGCCTTAAGGTCTCCGTGACCCTGGCCGTGGTCGGCGCGGTCGTCGGCGAATTTGTCGGCGCCAATTCCGGCCTCGGCTTTGTGCTTCAGCGCTCCATCGGCAATTTCGAACTGCCGACCATGTTTGCGGCGCTGATTCTGCTCGCCCTCATCGGCGTGCTGCTCTTCTGGCTGATCGACCTTGTCGAACGCTTCGCTGTGCCCTGGCACGCCAGCCAGCGCCAAGACGTCATCCTGTCCTGACGGGACCAAGCAACGACGTTAAAAAAACATGGAGGAAGCAATGAAGATCGCTCGTTATCTGGGTATTGCTCTTGCCACCGCCACCACGGCCCTCCCGCTTGCCTCAGCGCAAGCGGCGGACAAGGTCGTGCTGCTGCTGAATTGGTACGTGTATGGCGAACATGCGCCCTTCTTCCTCGGCAAGGAAAAGGGGATCTTCGAGAAGGAAGGCATCGACCTCGAAATCCAGGAAGGCCGAGGCTCGGCCGTGACCATCCAGGCGGTCGCCGCCGGGACCGTGCAGTTCGGCTATGCCGATGTGCCGACCATGATCCGCGCAGCCTCCAAGGGCGCGCCGGTTGTCGCGGTTGGGGTCGCCCTGCAGAAGAACCCCATGTCCGTCATGGGCTTCACCGACAAGAACATCCGCAAGCCCGAAGACATCAAGGGCAAGATCGTCGCCACCACGCCGGGCGATTCGCTCTCGCAGATCTGGCCGCTGTTCATGAAGCAGGCGGGCCTGAAAGACGGCGATTTCCAGGTGGTGTCGGGTGACGCGCAGACCAAGCTCAATGCCGTGATCAACGGCCGGGCCGACCTGCTGCTGGGCTATGCCATGGACCAGAGCATGAAAATCAAGGATGCGACCGGCAAGGATGTCTATCCAATCATGTTCGCCGACTATGGGATCAACATGGTCTCGTCGGGCATCATCGCCTCCAAGGAATTGACCAGTAAGAATCCGGACCTCGTGAAGCGCTTCATGGCGGCTTCCACCAAGACGCTGGAAGCCGCCGAAAAAGCGCCCGAGGAAGCAGCTGACGCCCTACTGAAAGCCCTGCCCAAGGGCGGCAAGCGCGACACGCTGATTGAAGGCTTCAAGCTGACGATCCCGCTCTATCGCACTGACGAAACCAAAGATAAGCGCCCCTTCCAGGTCTCGGACGCCAATATGAAAGCGTCGGTCGATCTGCTGGTTGAGTATGGCGGGCTGGAAGCATCGGCCAAGGCCGACCCCAAGGCTTTCTATACCCGCGACTTCCTGCCTTCCGGCACGACCAATTAAGGGGAGAAAACCCGATGGCCACGCCGTTGCGCATCGTTTCCCGCAATGAACATCCGGTGGTCCGCCGCCGGCTGATCGAAATTCGCGGGCTCACCAAGACTTACAAAACGCGCGACGGCGAGGTCCCTTCGCTGAAACCGCTGGATCTCGACATCGAAGATGGTGAGTTCGTCGCGGTCGTCGGCCCCTCAGGCTGCGGGAAATCCACTTTGCTGAAACTGGTGGCGGGGCTGATGCCCCCCACCGATGGCGAGATCACCATCGACGGCAAGAAGGTCGTCGAGCCGCCCGATGATGTTGGCATCGTCTTCCAAAGCCCGGTGCTGCTGGCTTGGCGCACGGTACTGCGCAACGTCATGATGCCGGTCGAGGTGCGTGGCCTTGATCGCGAGATCCATCTGGCCCGTGCCCGGCAATTGCTGGCGACCGCTGGCCTGTCGGACTTCGAGAATAAATATCCCTGGCAGCTGTCGGGTGGCATGCAGCAGCGCACCGCAATCTGCCGCGCCCTGGTGCATGATCCCAAGATCGTGCTGATGGACGAGCCGTTCGGGGCGCTCGATGCCATGACGCGCGAGCGCATGAACCTGGAGCTCCAGCGCATCCATCACGAAACCGAAAAGACCATCCTGCTGATCACCCATTCGATCCCGGAAGCCGTGTTTCTGGCCGATCGGGTGGTGGTGATGTCCGAACGGCCGGGCGCGATTGCCGCCATCTATGACGTCGATCTGCCACGCCCCCGGCGCCTTGAAATGATGGCTGATCCGATCTTTGCCGAACTGACTCAGCGGATCCGGGGGCATTTCTTCGCCGCCGGCCATCTGGATTAAATCATGAGCGCCCCGCGCCTCGCGATCCGATCGGTCGAGGTGCAGGAGCGGCTGATGCCGTTCACCCGGCCCTTCCGCTTCGGGGCGGTGGTGGTGCGGGAGGCGCCCCAGGCCTTTGTGCGGGTCGAGATCGACGTCGAAGGTTTGGGTCGTTCTGCCGGGGTTTCGGCGGAAATGATGATGCCCAAATGGTTCGACAAGAACCCAAGTAAGAGCCCAGAGCAGACGTCGCACGACCTGCGGGATTGCCTCGATCAGGCAGCCACCCTCTATCAGGGACGGCGGGGGTTTGACACGGCCTTCGGCCATCATGCCGTGGCCTATCGCGCCCAATGCGGCTGGGCGGACGAACAGGATCTGCCGGTACTGGCCGCCGGCTTCGGCCCCGCCTTGATCGATAAAGCCATCCTGGATGCTCTGCTGAGCGCCCTTGATATCGGCCTGATCGAAGGCTTGCGCCGGAATATCCCTGGGCTCGATGCGCGCCTAACACCCAGTCTGGAAAATGCTGCCATCACGGATTTTCTCGCCCGCCTAGTCCCGGTGCCGCAGGTTGCAATCCGCCATACCATCGGGATTCTCGATCAGCTCGATGGGCCGGGCGGGCTTGCCGATGAGATCACGGCCGCGCGCCTGCGCTTTTTCAAGATCAAGATCGGCGGGGATCTGCCGGCCGATCTCGATCGGTTGCGCGCCATCACCCAGATCCTCGGCCGGCAGGCACCGGACTTCATGGCGACCCTCGATGCCAACGAGCAATATGACCCGGATCGGCTGGAGGGGCTGATCGCGGCGCTCTCAAGCGATCCGATCCTGCAAAAGCTGCGCTGGCGCCTGCTACATATCGAACAGCCCTTCGACCGCCACACCACCTTCGCCCAGCCCCTCTCAAACGCTGCCCGCACGATCCCGGTCATCATCGACGAAGCGGATGACGCCTATGACGCCTTCCCGCTGGCGGCCGACCTTGGCTATCGCGGCGTCTCCTCCAAATCCTGCAAAGGGATCTATAAGGCGCTGCTGAATGCAGCCCGGGTCACCCTCTGGAACCGACAGGCGGGCGAGGCGCGCTTCCTGATTTCAGGGGAAGATCTCACCTGTCAGGCCGGGCTTGCCGTCCAACAGGATACCGCCCTCATCGCTGCCCTCGGGCTTGGGCATGTCGAGCGCAACGGCCATCATTATATCGCGGGGTTCGGTCCGGCGCCGCACGAGGAAGCCGAAGCCTTCCAGCAGGCCCATCCCGCGCTCTATCGCACCCAGGGTGGCGAGATCTGCCTTGATACGAGCAGCGGTTACCTGCCCACATCCTCACTTTTCGCCAGCCGAGGTTTTGCCAGCGCCGGCGCCGATCACGCGGGCCCCGTGGGCATTCTTCAGCGCCTCGTGCTATAGGGAAAAGGGCATTGCAGCAGGGGATCAGCATGGCGGAAAGGGACGGTGTCTTGCCGGCAGCGGAGAAAGTCCGCACCCGCGATCCCGAACGGACCAAGGCCAGCATCCTCGCAGCCGCGATGGTCGAATTCTCCGCCCACGGTTTTGCAGGCGCTGGGATCGATGCCATCGCCTCGCGCTCGGGTGCCAACCGCCGGATGATCTATCATTATTTCGGCAGCAAACGCGGCCTATGGCTGGCGGTGCTGGAGGCGGTCTACGAGAAGGCCCGCAGCGCCGAACAGCGCCTGGACCTTCAGAAATTCGCGCCCGCCGAAGCCATGAAGGCCCTAGTAACTTTCACCTTCGATAGCTTCACCGGCGACCGAACCTTCATCAATTTGCTGAACAGCGAAAACCTGCATCAGGGCCGCCATATCAAAGAGTCCGCGCGGGTGCGGGAGATGCATTCCCCGCTGATCGGCATGATCCAGACGATCCTCGATCGCGGGGTCGCGGACGGTGTCTTTCGTGCAGGCATCGATCCGGCCCAGCTCTGGATTTCCATCGCTGGGCTTTCGTATTTCTACTTCTCGAACGTCTTCACCTTATCGGCGATTCTCGACCAAAATTTGCACGGTGAGGCAGAGCTCGAAAGCCGCCGGGCTCATATCTCGGATCTGATCCTGATGTCGCTGCGGCCCTAGCCGCACAACCTCCCTGGAACGACTGGCCTGGAACGACTCGCCTTGGCCGACGTTGACCTGGTGACACTCCCACGGGATGCCCAGCAAGGAGGATGATCATGACCCTGAACCGGATACTCGGACTGGCGTTTTTCATCGGCCTCACCGTTCTGGCCTTCACGCCCGATGTTCTAGGCATACAAGTCGACCGTCCTACCGCGAAAATCGCCGCCCTCGATTTCTAGCCAGCATTGGCAATCGGCTGATAGGGCTCGCCAATCACCCGATTGCCACTTGGCCGCGCTTCGGCAAGACGCGCAAAGGCCCGGGACACCAGGAAGCGACGATCCTGCCCCTCTGCCGTCGCGACGGCGATACTGACACTCAAATTTTTGCCGGCATGCCCGATCCGCAGACCCATGACTGCGGCCCGGATCTTGTCGGCCATCAACAGCGCGTCGGCTTGGTGGGTGTCCGGCAGCAGCAGCGCGATCAGGTCACTATCATACCGGGCGGCGCGGCCCGCTGCTTCGATCGCTGCATCCTGCACGGCCCGACCGACCAGTTGCAGCGCGATGTCACCGGCCTTGCGGCCATAGCGCTCATTATAGGATTTGAGGCGATCAATATCGACCAGCAGCAAGCTGACCTGATCGGCCAGGGACAGCATATCCGCTAGATCGGTATCAAAACGAGTGCGGTTGCCAAGCCCTGTCAGAGCGTCGAGGTTTGCCAGCCGCGCATTGTTCCGATCGGCTCGCAGGTTGGATAGATGGGCTTTCCAGCGCAGCCGGAACGATCGCCAGACCAAGGCAAAACCCATCAGGATCGCTAGGCACAGGACGGTCATAACAGCGGCCGCCTGATAGGCATGTTTAGTCCAGGCGGCGAAGATATCGCTCATATCGCGATGGACATTGATGTGGAAGACGCCGCCGTCGATATCGGTTTCGAAAAACAACCGCTCGCTGCGCCCATAGAAGGCCTGGCCAGCTGATTCGCCATCGGGATGGTCCCGGCGATATTCGCGTTCCTCATGGGGGAACGGGGCGCCGGTATAGACGAAACCGTCGGCGGTACCGATGGTGATACCCCAATGATGGTTCGGGCTATTCTTCTTCGCCAGATGTTCGAGCATCGCGACATTCAGGACTGCCAACACCGACTGACCGGTTCGGTTTTGGTTATTTTCAATCCCAAGGCTGATCGCGAAGAGTTTCGAGAGATCGCCGGGTGCCTGCCAGGGCGAGCTGACAGTGTAATCGGCATCGCCCCGGGTCATGGCCTGATGGCCAAAATCATTGGAAGGCATAACGCTGCGGACAGATCCCTCCCCGGTATTTTCCAGCAGCAGCGGATAACCCGTCTGATCGATGACCGAGAAAGCTTCAAGATAGGGGATCGAGCGCGCCGTCGCCGCCATGACCCGCTGATTGGGGATCGCCTCCTGGCCATCCAGCACACGCTGTTTCATCCAGCGCAGCGACATCAGCAGAACCTGCAGATCGTCGGTCAACTTGCGGGCGACGTTCCGGTTCACGCTTTCCAGGCTGAGGAGCGCCTGGTCCCGCACGGCGTCGCGTTCGCGCATCAGCAGGGTAATCCCGACCGTAAGCACCAGGGAAATGGCGCTCAGGGTGATGCCGAAGAGGAAGAAGAAATTCGGGCGCTTGGGAGAAGATTTGAACAAGGGACACCCCACCAGAAGAAAGAGGGTCGATCGCTTAGGCGGCCATCGCGTAGACCGGCTCCAACTCGGACGCCGAGACTTGCTCGAAGCGCGCCGCCAGCAGGGGGCAGGTATCGCAGCGCCGGCCAACAGCCGACAGGTTGCAGTGCATGCAGCCAAGGATCTTCTGGCCGACCGCCTGATTCACCGGGTTGGCATCGCTGGCGAGATCATTCGCCAACCGTGCCAGGGCAGAGGTGTAATCAGTGTGGATGCTGCGCTCGGCCATGACTGCTGTCCTCCATCGGGCGGGTTCTCGCGACCCATGGCCAGATCATCGGTCCGCGCCCTGTTTCGAACAATTCGGCGTGTCGGCCATCAACTCTAGGACTAAGCCTTAGGCGAGCGGTTTAGATCACCCGGCAGGAGCGGCCGTTTCCTTCAAGAATAGTCGCGACCAATCAGGCATAGTTTCCTAGACGCCGCTTGCAAAAGGACAGGTCAATGATCGCTTCGCTGGTATTTGCCATTCTGATTGGAATTATCGCCGGCCTGCGGGCCATGACCGCCCCAGCCGCCATCAGCTGGGCCGCCCATCTCGGCTGGCTTACCCTTTCCGACAGCTGGCTCGCCTTCATGGGCTACAAATGGACGCCCTGGATCTTTACCGCGCTGGCCGTCGTCGAACTGATCACCGATCAACTGCCCTCGACCCCCAGCCGCAAGGTGCCCGTCCAGTTCGGTACACGCCTGATCATGGGCGGCCTGACCGGCGCCTGCTTCAGCATCGGGGCTGGCGGGACCTTGATCCTGGGCCTTATTTGCGGTGTTGTTGGCGCCCTGATCGGCACCCTGGGCGGTGCCGAGGCCCGTGCCAAGCTGGCCGGCGTGTTCGGCAAGGATCTGCCCGCCGCTCTCATCGAAGATCTGGTCGCCGTCGGCGGCGCGGCGCTGTTGGCCCTGGCTCTATCATGAGCGCTTTTGACGCCATCGTGATCGGCGGCGGGCAAGCCGGCCCGTCGCTGGCCGGTCGCCTGACCGCTGCCGGACAGAAGGTTGCCCTGATCGAGCGCAAGTTCTTAGGGGGCACCTGCGTCAATGTCGGCTGCATGCCGACCAAGACCCTGGTCGCCAGTGCGCGTGCCGCCCATGTCGCCCGAACGGGTGGCGACTATGGCGTGCTGATCGACGGGCCGATCAAGATCGATATGGCCAAGGTGAAGGCCCGCGCCGATCAGGTGATTGAAAACGCGCGCGGCAATGTCGGGAAATGGCTGGGCGGCATGGACGGCCTGACGCTGGTCGAAGGCCATGCGCGTTTCGAAAGCCCTAACAGCCTGCGGGTTGGCGACCAACTGCTGACTGCGCCGCAGATCTTCATCAATGTCGGTGGCCGCACCTCTATCCCCGACATGCCGGGCCTGGATGGGGTGCCGTATCTTACCAGTTCCACCATCCTGAAGCTCGACCGCGTACCGCGCCATCTGGTGGTGATCGGCGGCAGCTATATCGGGCTCGAGTTCGCGCAAGCCTATCGCCGTTTCGGGGCCGAAGTGACAGTGATCGAGCGGGGCCCTCGGCTGATCGGGCGCGAGGATGAAGATATCTCCGATGCCATCCGTGCGGTCCTAGAGGCCGAGGGCATCACCATTCACACCGACGCTGGCAATCTAACCATTGCGCCCCATGCCGATGGCATTGCGGTCACGCTGGCGGGCGGAAGCCGCGTCACCGGGTCCCATCTGCTAGTCGCGGTCGGGCGGCGGCCTAATACCGACGATCTGGGACTAGAGGCAGCCGGCATAGCAACCGACAAGCGCGGCTATATCACAGTCGATGATCGTTTGCAGACCAGCGTGCCGGGTGTCTATGCCTTGGGCGATTGCAATGGGCGCGGCGCCTTTACCCACACATCCTATAATGATTTCGAGATCGTGGCGGCGAACCTGTTGGATGGCGCGGATCGCAAACTCAGCCAGCGCATCCCTGCCTATGCGCTTTACATCGATCCGCCGCTGGGTCGGGTAGGGTTGAGCGAGCGCGAGGCTAAAGCCAGCGGCCGGAAGATCTTGATTTCCAAACGCCCGATGAGCCGGGTCGGCCGCGCCGTCGAGCGGGGCGAAACGGCCGGCTTCATCAAGATTGTCGCCGATGCCGAGACCAAACGGATCCTAGGCGCAGCGATTTTAGGGATCGAAGGGGACGAGGCGGTTCATGGCATTCTGGATGCCATGCATGCCGATGTGGATTACCCGACCCTACAATGGGCCGTGCCGATCCATCCAACCGTGTCTGAATTGATCCCGACGGTCCTGGGTGACTTGAAGCCCGCATAAGGCGAAGCACCACTGCCAGCGTTGCTTCATACAACGCCGGCAGTGGTCGCCGCTTTTCTTATGACTGAAAACCTGTCCCCGATACGCGCCCGTCAGTTGACGGACATGCGGATTTTGTCATGACTCGGGGGCACCGGCCGCCGATGGGCAGCTATTTTGCGCAAAATACCGCGGATTTCTGCCTCGGTTACCTTGTCACTGCTCATCACGAGTGTGACGATCGGGTCCGCCAGCATTTCTTCGAGAGTTGGTTGGTCAATAGACAGCTTTATGCCCATTTCTAGCCCCCCTCTTACCATCGGTTTAAAGAACACGAGACCCGCCCCAGGCAGACCCCTATCTTCTTTATAAACGCAGAGTTGCACGACTCTTCAAGCATATTATTGTGACGGTTGTGCTCGTGTCGGACTAGGACTCGGGTTTAGCGCCTTGAGTCGCAAAGCCGTTTGGGCACTAGGTTGACCTGTCAGAAAAGGTCTTTTTATGGCGGCATTGCCAAAAACCGCATGTTTAGCTATATAGGATGCATATAGTTAGCAAGCTATACATCATGACCAGCCGCGCAAAAGCCAAAGCCGATTTCATCGACGTCCTCACCAAATCCAACCGCAAGCTACGGACCTATTTCGATGCGCGGGTGAAGGAATATGGGCTAACCCTGGCGCGTGCCCGCACGCTGATGCTGCTGCGTAAAGAGGATGGCGCGACCCAAAGCGAGCTGGCGGCCCTGCTGGAGATCGAGAAACCGACCCTGGTGCGCCTGCTCGATGGCCTCGAAAAGCAAGGTTGGACCCGGCGCGATGCGGTCGATAACGACCGGCGCGCCAATCGCATCGTCTTGACCGATGAGGGTTGGGGACAGGCCGACCGCGTCAATCATTTGGCCGAGGAAATCCGCCATCAATTGCTGCTGGATGTCAGCGACGAGGATATGGCGACCGCGACCCGTGTCTTGCGCAATTTCACCCTGGCGATCGAGGGGTTGAAGCCGTGACCGGCGCCCCACAGCCGGCCGCAGCGCCACCACCGGGGCCGACCGGCTGGCGGGCGTTCGCCTATATCCTGGCCGCAACCTCCCTGGCCCTGACCCAGGGCCTCGGCATGAATCTCATCTCCGCCAACCTGCCGCAGATTCAGGGCTCGCTCGGCGCGACCACAATCGAATCGACCTGGCTGGTGGCGGCCTATATGGCGCCGAACGTCAGCCTGTCGCTGATCCTCGTCAAGGTCCGCACCCAATTCGGCCTACGCCGCTTTGCCGAGATCGGCATCCTGATCTTCGTGCTGGTGGCACTGCTGCATCTCATCGTGATCGATCTGCCGTCGGCAATCATTGTGCGGTTTTTTGCCGGCATGGCGGCCTCACCGCTCTCGACCCTCGCCTTCCTCTATATGCTCGAAGCTTTTCCACCGGCGAGGAAGCTGACGGTCGGCCTGTGCCTGGCCTTGATGAACCTGTCGCTCGGCGCGCCGCTGGCCCGGCTGGTGTCGACCGACCTGTTACAGATCGGCCAATGGCACGGGCTCTATCTGATCGATATCGCCCTGGCGCTGATCAGTTTCGGCGCGGTCTATCTGCTGCCGCTGACACCGCCGCCGCGCGCCAAGGTGATCTCCTGGCTGGATCTGGTCAGTTACGGCTTCATTGCCGCCGGGTTCGGTGCCTTTGCGGTCGTCCTAGTGCAAGGCCGGCTCTATTGGTGGCTGGAGGCGCCCTGGATCGGCATCGCGCTGGCCAGTGGTATCGCCTGCGTTGCCATCGCCGCCATGATCGAGCTTAACCGCAAGGATCCGCTGGTCGATGTCCGCTGGATCACCAGCAAGGAGATCCTGCATTTTGCCGGCGCCCTGCTGCTGGTGCGTGTCGTGCTGTCCGAACAGGCGACCGGTGCCTCGGGCTTTTTCCAGCAGGTCGGCCTCAACAACGATCAGACCCATGCGATCTATGGCGTCATCCTCATCGCTTCCATCCTAGGCGGCCTTGCCTGCGCCGCGGTGATGAAGGTCGGGCGCGAACCCGCGATCCATGCCCTCGCCCTGATTCTGCTGACGATCGGCGCCTATCTCGACAGCCAGGCAACGAACCTCACCCGGCCCGAGCAGATGTATGTGAGCCAAGGCCTGATCGCCTTTGGCGCCGCCCTCTTCCTGCCGCCTGCCGTCTCGACCGGTTTCATTGCGGCCCTCAAGAAGGGCCCGACCTATATCTTGAGCTTCATCGTCGTGTTCCTATCGACCCAAAGCCTTGGCGGCCTGCTGGGCTCGGCGATCTTCGGCAGCTTTGTCACCTGGCGCGAGAAGTTCCATTCCAGCAATCTGGTGGAGCATATCAATCTGGCCGATCCGATGGTCGCCCAGCGCCTCAGCCAATTGGGCGGGGCCTATAGCCGGGTCCTGACCGACAAGACGCTCGCCAATGCCGAAGGCTTGGTGCTGCTGAGCCAGCAGGCGACCCAGGAAGCCAATATCCTGGCCTATAACGACGCCTTCCTGCTGATCACCGTGCTGTCGGCTACGACGCTCGCCGCCCTGCTGATCCATGTCGGTTATCTGGCGCTGCAAAAGCGCCTCACCCCCGTTTCCGCCTGACCTCTTATCCAGAAGTCCGAAAATCATGGTCAAAGTCTTCCGCTCTGCCGCCACTTTCATCGCGCTTGCCGTCGGTCTCGCCGGGGTCGTGCTGGTGCTTTACGCCTGGCGGCTGCCGCCCTTCAGCAGCACGGTGCAAGTGACGGAAAATGCCTATGTGCGCGGGCAGGTGACAATCATCAGCCCGCAGCTGGCAGGCTATCTTTCGGAAGTCGCGGTGCAGGATTACCAGCAGGTGAAGGCCGGGCAGTTGCTCGCGCGCCTCGATGACCGGATTTTCGAACAGAAGCTGAAGCAGGCACAGGCAACCCTGGCGGCCCAGAAGGCGCAGCTGGCCAATTCGACCCAGCAGCAAAATTCCGGCGAAGCCCGCATTGCGGCCAGCGAGGCGCAGATCGCCTCCGTTCAGGCCGGCCTTAAATCAGCCGACGCCAATTGGCAGCGCGTCACAGCCCTGCGCCAGCGCGGAGTATCGACCCAGCGGGACGAAGATCAGACCCGCGCCACCCTCGACCAGGGGCGCGCCAGCCTCAATCAAGCCCGGGCAGCGCTAGAGGTCTCCAAGCAGGATCTCGCAGCCATCCAGGTTTCGCGCCTAGCATTGGAAGCCGCCGTACAAGGGGCCGAAGCCGCCGTGCGTCTGGCCGAAATCGATCTGCAGAATACCTCGATCACCGCGCCCGAAGATGGACGCTTGGGGGAGGTCAGCGCGCGCCTGGGCCAATATGTCTCGGCCGGCACGCAATTGATGGCCGTGGTGCCCAAGCGCTTCTGGATCACCGCGAATTTCAAGGAGACCCAATTGGCGGGCATGAAGATCGGTCAGCCGGCGACCATCACGGTCGATGCCTTGAACCACGCAGTCCTGAAGGGTCATGTAGAACGGTTTTCGCCGGCGACGGGATCGGAATTCAGTGTGCTGCGCCCGGATAATGCCACCGGCAATTTCACCAAGGTGGCGCAACGTTTGCCGGTGCGTATCTCGATCGATCCGGGCCAGGATTTTGCCGCTCGCATCGCCCCGGGCCTGTCGGTGGTTGTCAGCATCGATACCGCAGCGGCGCCTGAAGCACCGGCGAACTAACCCGCCTCAAGTAGCAGTAAGCAACTACAAGCTGCTTAAACGCTCGACGGCTTTCTTGAGGTCGACTGGGAACCAGGGTTTGGCGACAAAGGTCATGCCCTGCCCCAAATCTTCGGCGCGCAGGCGCGCATGGCCTGAGGAGATGATGATACGAAGGTCGGGATAGGCGCTACCGACCTGGCGGGCCAGCGCCTCGCCATCGATCCGGCCGGGCATCCGGACATCGGTATAAATCCAGCGGATCGACTGATGATTTTCGTGAATAAAGCCCAGCGCATCATCCGCCGTACCGAAGCCAACGATACGATAATTGAGATCTTCGAAGACGGAGGCGGCAAGCTCGCGAATGATGAATTCATCTTCGACGATCACCGCTATCGGTCGTCCGGCGCTAGATTCCTGGAGTCCCATAGTGTCCTAACCGTTTGGCAGACGCGTTGTTCCGGGGCGGAAGATTTAATCTTTTTAGCCCGTCGATTTTCTCGGCGAGACTGTCAGAGTTGACGTTTTTGACCCGGCCTGTCAGGGCAACCAGGATGAACTAAAAAACTGCACAACTTGGACAAAATGCCGCACCAAGGGCCTGTGATCAGAAAATCCAACTCTGGTTTTCTGAAGTTTTATTGATAAGCCCTCTCTGTGCGAAATCTCCACCTCACAAACGCGCCCATCGTTAACCAATGATATTTCACAAGTCACCTTAGTAACCATTCTATTCGAAATGCCACCGCCGGAGTATTTTTCTCAAAAATCAAAGCGGTTTTGAAAGTAATTCATCCAGAAATCTGGAATTTGAGACGATTTCTATTTTTCAAGCTGCACCGCAGGCGTAGGCTCAGTCTCAAGAAGGTGCTTTCACCGGGTTATCGGAGGAGCAAAGCATGCGCTTCTTGGCTGTTGTGAGTCTGGGTTTCCTGTGGGCCGGACAGACATTGCGGGCCGACCCGCTGGTTTTCGACATCTATGATCAATATGGCTGGTCCTGCGACAAGCAGATGCCGGGCGCGCCCTGCCTGATGCCCATGCTGGTCGCGATGCTGGCCGAACGATCGGGCGTCGATCTGACGGTTGAAACCGTCCCGGTGCCGCGCCTAGCCGATCGGCTGCGACGTGGGCAATCCCATTTCGCCATCCTGGCGCGCCCGTCCGAGCCCGGGGTCGCGATCCTGGACGAGGTCGTCGGCGTCGAACTGCTGGCTGTCGGCCGTCGGCACGGGCGCCCCATCAAAAGCTACGATGATCTCTATCGCCTGCCGCTCGGAGTCGGCCTGGTGCTCGGCGCCACCTATAGTCTGCCGATCACCCAGGACCCGCTGATACCGCGGGTTGATTTGACCGACGGCGTGCTGGGATTGCGGATGTTGGCGGCCGGTCGGCTGGATGTGCTGGTCGGAACGCAGATCAGCCTGACTGCCCAGGCCCGCGAAACCCGGCTGGAAGGCGAGCTTGGGGATCATCTGCCCCTGGGCCGCATCCCCTTTCGCCTGGCCGTCGCCGAAGAGAACCGCGACAGTCCGGCGGTGAAGGCCGTGACCGAGGCTGTCGAACAATTGCGGCTGGATGGCACGATCGCCAACCTGGTTGCCCAGGTGACCAATCCGCTCTGGGCGGCGCGCTGATCCTTACCTGCCGGGTAATCGACGCAGATACCACCTGTCTGCCATCAAAGGGCATTCCAACCCAAGGAGCGCCCCATGGCCATCACCTATCAAATCACCTTCGACATCCGCCCAGACCGGAAGGTGGAGTTCCTCGATCTGCTGTACCCCGTTCTCGATGCCATGCGCCATGAGGCAAGCTTCATCGACGCCCAGCTTTTCCAGGACCCCAATCATCCCCACCGCCTGATGCTGGTCGAAACCTGGGCCGATCATGAGGAAGTGATGGCCATCCAGATCCACCGGCCTTATCGCAGCGCCTATACCGCTGCCCTGCCCGATCTGCTGAGCAGCCCACGGGCCATTGAGATCTGGCTGCCCCTGCGCGCCGATCATGCGCAATAAACAAGCAGCAGCCGCCATGCCGGTGCGGTATCGCAGTTACCCGTCTGCCGGATTCGCTAGAACCGTCCCAATGTTACAACTTGTACATCTTCGGTTCTTTTCAAAAGGAAAGGCAAAGTTAACCAACAAGGCGTGCTGCGCCCTGAAAACTACGACCCATGACTTACAATACATACAATTTTATCGAACAAAAACTCAGCTATGTAATTTTTTAACATTCTAAAGTGACCTTTGAAAATTACGGATATCCTGAAATTTTCTTTCACTACAGCCGATTATCCGTCTTTCTCTACAAGACAAAGACACCCGGTTTCTTTTATAAGAGAGGTGATATTTCAAGAGCGATCCAGCGAGTGACATGACCGGAACCGCGACACCCAAGCCTTCCGCCGCTATCAGCCTAACCGGGCGCGAGCGGACTTTTGGCACCGACGAAATCATCGTGACCAAGACCGACCTTGGCGGCCGGATCACCTATGCCAATGATGTCTTCTTGAACATCTCATCGCTGACCGAAGCCCAGGCGCTCGGCAAGCCGCACAGCATCATCCGCCATCCGCACATGCCTAAATGTGTGTTCCGCCTACTGTGGGATACGCTGAAGGATGGGCGCGAGATTTTCGCCTATGTGCTGAACCGCGCGATGAATGGCGATCATTATTGGGTTCTGGCCCATGTGACCCCGACCCAGGACATGAGCGGCAAGATCGTCAGCTATCATTCGAACCGCCGCGTTCCGAAGCCCGAGATCATCTCCGGCCTCATCAAGCCGCTTTACGAGCAGCTTTATCAGATCGAACAGCAGCATGGCGGCGGCCCCGCCTCGATCCAGCATTCCATGGCCGTCCTCAACGATACCGTCCGGCAAAAGGCGAGCGATTATGAGAGCTTTATCTTCTCTACAAACCCTTAGGCTCACGGTTGCCCTGACGCTGATCGGCGCGGTCCTGACCGCTGCTATGGTGCTTGTTCAGCCGACGGCCGCCCTGTTCCTTGCCCTGGCGACGCTCGTGTTCGCCATTATTTCGGCCGTGGCGGTCGTGCGCCTGGGCGCTCGCCTCAATCAGGCGATCAATGTGCTGCAGCGCCTCTCGCAAGGCGATATGTCGTCGCGATTCCTCGGCATCGGGCCGCTCTGCACGCTGGGCAGCCTGTTCCTGGCCATCAATCGCTTTGCCGATCGCACCGATGCGTTTGTGCGCGAAGCCAGCGCCTCGCTGCAGGCCGTCTCGCGGCAGGTCTATCATCGCCGGGTGATCGAGCGCGGCCTCGTCGGCGCCTTCCTGACCGGCGGTAAGGCGATCAATGCCGCGACCTCCGCCATGGCCGACAAGGTCACGGGCTTCCGCACCGTCACCGAAAGGTTCGAGAGCGCGGCCGCCAATGTCGGTCACGACATCTCGACCGCCGCCCAGCAGCTGACGGCTTCGGCCCGCCAGATGACCACCACTGCCGGCCATACCGGCGAGCAAGCACGGCATGTTGCCGGCGCGTCGGAACGCGCCTCGGAAAACGTTCAGATGGTCGCCAGCGCCGCCGAGCAGCTGGTCGCTGCCATCCGATCGATTTCTCAGCAGATCAGCCATTCGACCCAGATCTCGCAGGCCGCCGTCGGCAAGGCCAATGCCACCACCACGGATGTGCAGAATCTGGCCGAAGCCGCCGAGCGCATCGGCGAGGTGGTGAAGCTGATCAATGATATCGCCGCCCAGACCAACCTCTTGGCCCTGAATGCCACGATCGAAGCCGCCCGTGCCGGGGAAGCCGGCAAGGGCTTTGCCGTCGTCGCGAACGAGGTGAAGAACCTCGCTGCCCAGACGGCCAAGGCGACCGAAGATATCTCGGCCCAGGTAACGGCAATCCAGAGCGCGACCGACAATGCGGTTGCGGCGATCACCGAAATCTCGGATGTGATCGGGCAGGTGCGCAACGCGAACGTCGAGATCTCCAGCTCGGTCGATCAGCAGAGTGCCGCGACGGGCGATATCGCCCGCAATGTCGAGGAGGCCGCCACCGGCACGTCCGATGTCTCGCGCCGCCTGAAAGAAGTGAGCGAAGGGGCATCGGAAACCGGCAGCGCCGCCACCCAGGTCCTGCAATCGGCCGATAAGCTGGGCGAACAGTCCCGCTTCTTCGATGCCGAAATGAAGCGGTTCCTGAGCGAACTGAAGAAGGTCGTCTAGACCAAAAGAAAAGGGCCGCTCTAGAGCGGCCCTTTTTGTTTTAGCCCTTATCGACGACCGAGAAACCTTCCCAGAACGGGTCGCGATCATCGACGAAGATGGTGTTGTAACCGGTCACACGCGCCCAACCTTCGATCGACGGGATGATTGCCTTTTTGTCGCCGACCGTGGTTTCCCCTTCGATCCGGCCGGTGAAGGTCGATCCGATGATGCTTTCATGCACGAACTCGTCGCCAGCCTTCAGGCGACCGGTGGCATGCAGCTGCGCCATGCGGGCCGAAGTGCCGGTGCCGCAGGGCGAACGGTCGATCGCCTTGTCGCCATAAAAGACCGCATTGCGCGCCGTGCCGTTTGGCGTCTGTGCCACACCGGTCCAAAGCACATGGGTCAGCTTGTCGAGCGCCGGGTTGGTCGGATGCACGATCTTATGAGTCGCATTGAAGGCCGAGCGTAGACGCGGGCTCCAGCGCAGAATGTCCGAGGGCTGCACATCGGCGAGGTCGAGGTAGTTTTCCTGCGGCTCGACGATCGCATAGAAATTGCCGCCGAAGGCGACATCGACCTTGAGCTTACCCAGACCTTCGACATCCACCTCATAGCCCTGGCCCAGCAGGAAGGAGGGGACGTTGGTGAGGCGCACGCTTTCCACATACGGCCCGTTCTGCACATAACGAGCCTCGACCAGACCTGCCGGCGTATCCAGCATCAGCACGCCCGGGGTCTTCGGCGTCACCAACCCATGTTCGATGATGGTCGTGACGGTGCCGATGGTGCCATGGCCGCACATCGGCAGGCAACCGGAGGTCTCGATGAAAAGGATGCCGACATCGCAATCTTCCCGGGTCGGCGGATAGAGGATCGAGCCCGACATCATGTCGTGGCCGCGCGGCTCGAACATCAGGGAGGTGCGGATCCAGTCGTGCTCGGCCAGGAAATTCTGGCGCCGCTCGAACATCGTCGATCCTTTCAGGACCGGGATGCTGCCGCCAGTGACGACACGCACCGGATTGCCGCAGGTGTGACCATCGATACAGAAGAAGCTATGGCGGGCCATGACGGCTTAGAACCTTTCAACCGAGAAGGGGGTCAGATCGAGGGGCGGCTTGCTGCCGGAAACCAGGGCCTGAACGGCAAGCCCGGTAATGGCGGCTTGCGTGAGGCCATAATGGCCGTGGCCAAAGGCATAGACGATGCGGCGATCACGGGTGGCCGTGCTGATGACTGGCAGGCTATCAGGCAACGAGGGGCGATGCCCCATCCAGCGGGTGCCGCCCTCGGCATCGAGATGCGGCAGGAAAGTGCGCAGACGCCCCAAGATCGCATCGATGCGGGCATAATTCGGCTCGGCTTCCAGCCCCGCAAATTCCACTGCTCCACCGACCCGGTCGCCGATATCAAGCGCCGAGGTCACGAAGCCATGACCTTCGAAAACAACCGAGCGTGAGAGGCCCAGACGGCCGGTCGGCAGGGTAATGTTGTAGCCGCGTTCGGTATCGAGCGGTACGCGGTCGCCGAGCGAAGCCGCGAGCGGCTTCGACCAGGCGCCGGCCGCCACCACGATACGGTCGACCTCGAACACACTGCCGTCCGCTGCATGCAACCGCACGGCATCGGTGCCCGAGGAGATCGCCTGGATCGAAGCGCGGATCTGCTTGGCCCCGCGCTCCAGCAGCGACGCGCCAAGATCCTTGGTCAGCGCGCGCGGATCGGAAACCGAAACACCGGTCGGATAATAGGCCCCGCCGACGATATTCTGGGAGAGCGCCGGCTCCAGTTCCTTCACCTGCACCCGGTCCAACACATCGAGCGGGATGCCCAGGCTGCGCTGACGAGCCGCGAGTTTATTAAAGCCGGCAAAAGAAGCGGCATCGGACCAGACCGACAGGAACCCCTTGCGGCGCAGATGTTTGGTGTCGAGCTTCAGCAGCCCGAGGCGGCTGTCCCAGGCCATCAGCGCCTTGCCGTTGAGGGCGGTCAAGGCGCGGGTGCTGGCCTCGACTCGGGCGGGAAAACTCGCCAACGCAAAACGCGCCATCCAGGGCGCGATCTGCGGGATATAGGAGGGACGGATCGCCAGCGGCCCCAGCGGATCCATCAACCAGCGCGGCAGATTGGCCCAGGCCTTGGCGGAAGCGAGCGGCAGGATGTCGAGATGAGCGATCATCCCGGCATTGCCCTGGGAAGTGCCGGCGGCGAAGCCTTCGCGCTCCACCACCGTTACAGAGTGCCCTTCGTCCAGCAAGGCATGCGCGGCAGCGACGCCGATGATCCCACCCCCGACGACCGCGACCTGCATGCTCTGGTTCCTTATTGCTGCTCGTTAGGCCTTGGGCAGACCGACATCCGGCAGGGACGGCCGGTTTGCCATTGCCTTGGCCATGATGGCTTCGATTTCCGCAAGCTCCGCCCCTTCGAGCGGCAGACGCGGCGGGCGAGTGAGATAGGTGCCACGCTTGGCAATATACTCGCACTGCTTGATGCATTGCACGAGATCGGCACGGGCGTCGAGATGCAGCAGCGGCATGAACCAATCATAGATCGGCATGGCTTCGGCGAGTCGACCGTCACGGGCCAGACGGAACAAGGTTTCGCCTTCGCGCGGGAAAACGTTCGACATGCCCGAGACCCAGCCAACGGCGCCAAGCGCGACGCTTTCGACGACCACGTCATCCAGGCCGCAGAAGGGAATGAAGCGGTCGCCGGTCATGATGCGCAGATCGACGATGCGGCGGGTATCGCCCGAGCTTTCCTTGAAGGCGACGATGGTATCGACGTCGGCGAGCTGCGCCAGCATCGTCGGGGTCACATCGATGCGATAGGAGGGCGGGTTGTTGTAGATCATGATCGGCACGTCGGTCGCCTTGGCGACGGTGCGGAAATGCTCGACCGTTTCGCGGGGCTTCGCCGGATAGACCATGGCCGGCATCAGCATCAGGCCGTCGAGGCCGACGCGCTGGGCTTCCTTGGCGACTTCAACCGCAAACGTCGGGGTATATTCGGCAACGCCGCAGATGACCGGGATCTTGCCGCCGGCGACATCTTTGGCCAGCTCCATCAGCGCAACTTTTTCACTGCGGGTCAGAGAGCAATTCTCACCGACCGTGCCACAGAGCACCAGACCCGAAACACCATCGCGGATCAGCGCTTCAATGACCTTGCGGGTCGCGTCAAAGTCGATGGTGAAATCGGCGCGGAACTGCGTCGTCACCGCCGGGAACACACCCTTCCAGGTCTTCTTGGGATCAAGCGCCATGATGGTCTCCTCAGAGAGAATTGCGTTTGTCGACAATCTGTATGCAAAAACCCTGAACCGACTCTGAGCACCCGTCAAGCGACTTTGTCGACAAATTGTATTTTGGCGTTTTAAGATGGGCTATCATGCCGAAGAAAGCCGCCGCCCCAGAGATCGACGACACCCCCGCCCCACGCGGTCAGGGGGGAGCGCGGGTCTATGAGACGCTGAAGGCTGATATCCTGGAAATGACCCTGCCGCCGGGCGAGCCGCTGGACGAGACGGGCCTCTCCGCGCGCTTTGCCCTTTCGCGCACCCCGATCCGCGAGGCTCTGCAGAAGCTGGTGGCCGAAGGGTTGGCGACGACCCTGCCCAACCGCACCACCATCGTTTCCACGATCGATGTCGCGGGCCTGCCCGATCACCTCGATGCCCTGTGCCTGATGCACCGCATCACCGCGCGTATGGCCTCCGAGCGCCGTACCGCTCCGCAGATCGCGGCCCTGCGCCAGCATCAGCAGCAATTCATCGCCGCCGTCAAAGCCGACGATATCCCCGCGATGATCGACATCAACCGCAGCTTCCACCTCGCCATCGCCGAGATCGCGGGCAACCGCTATTACAAGGATCTGATGGTCCGCCTGCTGAATGACGGCATCCGCTTGCAGCGCCTCTATTACCGCGCGCTGGGTGATCGCCTACCCCAAGAATATGTCGATGAACATGACGAGCTGATCGACGCCATCGAGGCCCGCGAAGCGGCCAAGGCCGATGAGATCGCCCGCCAACACGCCAATCAGGTGGCAGAGCAAATCAGACGGTTCGTCGCCATCGGAACGGCCGACAGTCTGCCGCTCTCATAAATCTTCGATACGGCTGAAACATTTCAGTCTTCAAGCTCTACCGCCAGCGCATGGCAGCATGCGTGTAACGGCACTACATTTTGCAGTGCAGCGATATCATACTTCCTTCCGTACACAGCGCTCGGAAAGGAGCCTCGATCATGGCAATCCCCTACACGGTCACCATCAACGTTTCTGCCATTGTTGCAGCCGTAACCGGTTTCCTCGCCATGTTCGGCGCCGCCCGTTCTTGCGCTGCAGCAGCCGAAGCCGGCAACAGCCCGCGCGAAGCCGATCTCAAGACCCTCGGTATCCCGGTTGTGGAATTTCGCGACATCGGCCTGACCAGCTCGCACTAAGGTTTGTTAAGTCGCCTACCGGCCTTCGGCCCCCTTGAGGCGAGTCAACTAGCGGGCGCCTACCGCGCTTCGCGCTACTTGAGGCGCGCTGATCCTCACTCTTCAGTTACAGCCCGTCATCCTCGGGCTTGACCCGAGGATCTGTGGCCGGGCTCCGGAGTTTGGAAAGATCCTCGGCCCGGCGGCGTTGCCGCCAGACATCAATGTCAGCGCGCAACGCGCGCGGGGTCCGAGGATGACGATCGGAGAAGCGTCTCCCCTTACACCCCCACCCTTCCAATCCCCGGCAATTTGATGCCGGGGTTGCGGACATCGAGGCCGATGACGGCCCCGAAGAGGTTGAGCTCCAGCCCCTCGACCCAGCCGATCGTAATCCCGGCGTAGCCGCCCAGCGTGGCATAGACCCCGGTGCGCGATCCCGTCACCCCGACCCAGCGTCCATTGGCCGGAAAATCCTTGCCGATCGCAACCGGCGGCAGAGTTGCCTGGATCTCCGGCACCGCGGCCATCACCGAGGCGACGAAGGTGTTGGAATTCGGGCCCGGCCAGATCTGATAATCCCCCGCCTTGGCAAAATTATAGGCTGCGATGGCCTGTCTGATCTTTGGGATCAGGCGCGCCGCTTCCTCGCCATCCACGGCAAAAACCACTTCGGGATCATGGCCGTACCAGCGGCCGTCGGGGATAAAGCCATTGCGCCGGATCGGCTCGCCGCTCCAGCCGATCTTGTCATAACGCTCATAATCGCTGGCGCCCTTTTCCTTCACCACGATCCAGCTATGGACCGCGAAGATCGCCCGCCAGCGCGCGGTGCGGGCGGCATAGATGCGCACAATCGCCTCGCCCTCTGGCTTCGCCGCCGGCAGAAACCCCACGCTGGATCGATCGGCCGCCGACCAGGACACTCCATCGTCCGTGTACCAGTACTTTGCTGCTTGCAGCCCCAAGGGCGCCGCTAGCAGCAAAGTGAGTATGCCCAATCCCCAGATCACCAACCGCACCATGACGCCCCCGTTAGCACACGCTTGGAACAGTCTGCGCAAAACTGTGACCTCAGTGTGAGCAAAGCTTGGGCCAGTGTTGATCGCCCCGCCCCCTGCCCCTATCTCGGAAAGAAGCGGCGCCCTATCGGCGCCGGCCGCCAGAGGGGAGTGACCAATGGCACGCCAGCAAGAAACCCGCGCCGATATCGAAGTGCGCCAGGCCATCGTCGATCAGATGCCTCGCCTTAAAGCCATCGCCTATCGGCTGACCCGTAATCACGCCCAGGCCGAAGATGTGCTGCATAATGCCTTTGTGCTGGCGATGGACCGTGCGCACCAGTTCGCCCCAGGCACCAACTGCCGGGCCTGGATCAGCCGCATCTTGGTCAATAGCTTCTACAATGATGTCCGGCGCGGCAAACTGCATGGCGATATCCTGGCTCAGATGCCCCAGGACCAGACGATCGATGCCAGCCAGATGGCCCATGTGGAATTTAACGAATGCCGCGCGGCGATCCGCGAATTGCCGGCGCCTCAGCGCAAGATGCTGCAAATGGCGATCGTTGAGGGCAATCGTTATGAAAAGGTCGCCCAGCGCAGCGGCGTCGCCGTCGGCACCGTGAAAAGCCGCCTCTTCCGTGCCCGGGCCAAGCTGCGTGACATCCTCGCCGATCCTAAACGGAATATGCCCGGCGCGATTGCCGCCCGGACCTAGGTGACAGGCGCCCGTCAAAATCCCGTCATCCTCGGGCTCGATCCGAGGATGACGATCTCAAAAAGAAACTACCGCCGCGCGATGATCCAGACCGCATGGATGATGCCCGGCAGATAGCCCAGCAGGGTCAAAAGGATATTGAGCCAGAATTGGCCGCCAAAACCGACCTGCAGGAAAACCCCCAAAGGGGGCAGAAGGATCGCCGCGATCAGACGAACAATATCCATGATCAAACTCTCTCTTATCCAAAATATCAAAGCGCATCATGCGCGCGGGTGAGAGAGGAATGCGCAAGCTTAACCATTGGTTCCCTGACAAAAAATTCATCATCTAATTTGGAACTAGGCCCAAGCTTCTTGCGTTGTCAGGGCACAGGAATGGCCAATACAGAGCCTACACAGAGGAGAAAGATCATGAATAAACATCTGATGTATGCCGTTACCGGCGCTGCCCTCCTGCTGGCGCCTACTCTGGCGACGGCTCAGACTGCCCCGGCTCCTTCGACCACGCCGGCCCCGGCAACCCCGGGCACCACTGTTACCCCGGCTCCGGCCCCGGGCCTTTCGGCTCCGAGCGCTGCCACCCCGGCCGATCCGCTTGAAGGCAAGGACGTCGTCAATGCCGCCGGCGAAAAGATCGGTGAAGTCGAAAAGAGCGGTTCCTCGACCCTGATCGTGTCGGTCGGCGGCTTCCTCGGCATTGGCGACCGTCAGGTCGAAGTGCCCCGTGACCGCGTGTCGATCAGCGGCACCGGCAACGATACTAAGGTCATGACCAGCATGACCGAAGACGAGCTGAAGGCGCTGCCGGAATACAAGAACCCGAGCTAACCCCTGCTCCCCCGAACGTAAACCCGTTCATTCCCGCCCATGGAAACTTGAAGGCCGCAGGCAACTGCGGCCTTCTTTTTTGTTGCCTACCGGCCGTTGGCCTACTTGAGGCGCAAGGGTTGGGCGGGTTACAGCACCGTTTGCGAGAGCTGCGGAAACACCTTCGACACCTTGCTCAGCAAATAGTCGCCATAGGTGCCGCTAAAGCTATGCACGCTAACTTTGTCCCAGCGCTCGCGCCGATCCTGATCGATCAAAGCGGCATTGATGCGCGACGACGGCAAGGGCACGATCTGGGCGTCGAAATCGGGATCGAAAAATAGCGGGAACGACAGGCGGTCCTTGCCACTGATATTCAGCACCCGATGCGGGGTCGATCGGTACCAGCCGCCGGTCATCCGATCGAGCATATCGCCGATATTGCAGACGAGCGTGCCGGGGATCGGCGGTGCCTCGATCCAACCTGCCTTGCTTTTGACCTGCAAACCGCCATTGCTGTCCTGCGCCAGCAAGGTCAGAAGCCCATAATCGGTATGTTCCCCGACACCCCAGGCATCTTGCCACTCCGGCCCCTTCGGCGGGGTTGCGGGATAATGGAAGATGCGGAACAGCACCGTGGGGTCAGCGGTATAATGGCGCGCGAAATAGTCGCCCGGCAGGCCCAGACTGAGCGCGATCCCGCGCATCAGGGCATGGCCGGCCCGTACCGTGGCCGCCATATAGGCCTCGACAATGCCTTGCAAATCGACGGGTTCTGCCGGCCAGAGATTGGCGCCATGCAACGGAACGCCGGCCCGGACGCGCGGATGATCAGGGGCCAGCTCGGTTCCCAGATAAAGACCTTCCTTGATATCCGGCCGTCCGGATGTGAGTTCGCCCCCAACCGGGAAGAAGCCGCGCCAGGCAGGGCCACCCCTGGCCATATCGATCCGCATCTTGGTTTCATGCGGTAGGGCGAAGAATTCCCGGCTAACCCGGTCCAGGTTCTCTAACAGCCCCGGCGCAATGCCATGCCCGGCGATATAGAAGAATCCGGTATCGCGGCAGGCGGTTTCCATCTGGCGGGCGATCGGCACGCAAGCCTCTTCATCCGCCCCGAAGAGCGGCGCGATATCGATCACCGGTAGCTTGTCCATTGCGTCCCCAATCGCCTGTCTGATGCATGCTTCAGGGGCAAGCGTGACCCTAAGTCAGGTCCGTTGGCAAGCTTGGCGGAGCAGCGCCAGAACGCTGTCCTTGAAGAGATCCGGGGCGAACTGCCGATCCGCCGAGGTCCAGGCGTCGGCCTGAATCTTCCGCCACAGATCGTCATCCCCCAGCAGCTGATCGATCCCCGCGGCAAAGCTGGCCGCATCGGGCGCACCCAGGATCTGCACGCCCGATTGCCACCCCAGCTGCCGAACCAGGATCTGCGAGGCCACCACCGGCACCCCATTACAGGCGGCCTCGATCACCTTGGCCGCCACCCCGGCGGCATAGCGGGCGGGCGCGACAAAGACGCGGGCCGCATCATAGAGCGGATCGAGATCCTCTACCCGGCCAACAAGCCGAACCTGCGGTCCCGCTAGCCCCGCGATCTTGTCCGATCGGCATTCGCCGACGATGGAGAGGATCGGCGCCCCCTTCAGACGCGGCAAAACCTCCGCGACGAACCACAACAGCCCATCCTCGTTCGGCGTATCAGGTGCCAACGCGCCGATAAAAAGCAAATCCCGGCGCCCCTCCAGCCCCGGCGCCGTGCGGCGGGTTGCCAGACCATGAGAGGCCACCGCAACCCTGCCAGGAGTAACCTGCTCAAACAGCGCGGCTTCCTCGCCCGACACACAGAGAACCCCAGCGGCCGAACGCGCGAGATCGAGTTCCTCATCCCGCCGGCGGCGCTGCTCAACCTCCGGCAATGGGCGTCCCTTCACCGCCGCTTCAGCGATCTCACGGGTCGAAAAAAGCGCCTCGGCATCATAGATAAGCGGCAAGCCTTCCAGCAGATCCGGTCGGCTGTCCCGTAAGATCTCGAGCCGGCGCATGTTGTCGGGACGGCTGACGATCAGAGCATCGAAACTGCCCCGGCGTTCTTCCAGGAATTTTTCCAGCGCCTCATACCCGCGCCCCAGGATTACTTCAACGGTCGGCGGCAGGCTGTCATAGACCGTCTCCCAAGCATCATCGAACTGCCACAGCGGGAAGAGCGTCACCTGCCAGTCGCTTGCCAAAGCATCGACCAGATGGCGCGCGCGCGGCAGGCCACCACCCCGCGCCTGATAGGGCACGGCATTATCGATCAGCAGCACCCGGGGGCGCCCACCCGCCGCCAGCCGATGGGCGGCGCCAGGATCGAAACGACGCGGCCGGCCGGGCAGGCTCAGAACCGGACGTTCGGCATCAAGCTCAGGAGCGGGCTTGGCGGCAACACGGCCGGCTTGCAGCCCGGGATCATAGGTGACGCGTCCACCAGCAGCGCGGACTCGCATCGAGAGATCAAGCGGCTCGGCGACCGCATCGGAACCCAGCATCGCCGCGCGGATCACCATCAAATCGATCGCACAGAAATCCACATCGCGCCGATAGCGGAAGGCTGCATCGTCGGCATGATCGCCCGCGCCATAGCCCGCCATCTCGCCATCGCCGAAGATCAGGCCACCGGCCGCTTCCACCTTGCCATCCAGGCCGACGATCAGACCGCCAAGCATGCCGATTGTCGTTTCCTGATCCAGCAGGGAAATCGCGGCACTCACACTACCGTCCAGCAATTGGACATCTTCTGCCAGCAATAGCAGATAGCGGCCTTTGGCAACGGCCGCTGCCTCGGCAAGGCTGGCATCAGGCAGGATCGCCACACCCTCGATCCGATCCAATAGCGGGCCCATGCGCCCCGCCGGGGCGGCATCAACCACCAGACATTCAAAGGTGCAGCCCGTCTGATCCGCTAGGGCCATCAGGGTCTGCAGGGCAGCACTCGGGTCATCCCGCAACGTCAGAATCACCGAGACCGCCGGCGTATCCGATAGCACCGGCATCGCCAACCGCCGTCCCTGTCCGAGCCAGCGAGTAAGCATCCGTTGGCCAAGCGCCTTCGAAAGCTGGGTTGGTGTCGCCGCCGCCGTCACATCCGTTGCCTCGGCCAGCAAGCGCAGCCAATTGCGTTCCAGCGCGCGAGCAACCCGGCGGCCATCGCAGAGCGGCGAGGCCTGCATGCGACCCCGCAGCGTCCGGCGCCATTCGGCAAGCGCCGGAACATCTTCCGCCAGGGCAACGGCCCGGTCGATATAGCCGGCGGTATCCGACGCATTCCAGTCTGGTACGCCCAGGGAGGCCAGGATAGAAGCGCCCTGCCGCAGGGCAGCCCACCCCGGCTCGTCATCCGTGCCCGCCCGGGAAATGAAGGGGACCCCCATCCAGAGGGCATCGAGATTGCTGAGACCGCCGTTTCCGGGAAAACAATCGAGCGCGATATCGATGCCCTGAAAGAAGTCGAGGCTGCTGACATAGATCGTGCGATGACGATACTCGATACGGGCAGGATCGACCCCAGCCGCCGCCAGGATTGCCGCGAATTCTGACCGCAACCGCCAATCCCGGCTTTGGGCGCCCATGATGCGCAAGCGGGCCGTCGGCAGGCGGCGCAGAATTTCAGCCCAAGCGGCCATAACCGCGTCGGAGAATCGGAAGCCGCGCGTCGTGACCCCGAACGTGATATGGCCGTTTTCCAGGCACGGCAGCGGCCCGATATCTGGGGTTGCCTGGGTCGGGGCCCAACCCCATTGGCCACCAGGGATCTGGATCACTTCTTCGTCGTAGAAACCGAACTGATCGGTCGGGACGGTGTTTTCATCCAGGAACAGCGCATCATAAAGCCCGCCGGCGGTCGCCCAGGTCGCGCCTAACCAGCCGCATTGCACCGGCGCCACCCGCTGTCGCAGGGCAGCCAAGCTCGGCATATGGCTGATGAAAGGATGCAGGCCAACGGTATCCACCACGACGTCGAAGCGGTTGGCCGCCAGCGATGCCGGCCATTTATCCGGCTGCCAGGGCAACACCTGGCACAGGCCCTTGAGCGGGGTCGCATCGGCCAGTTCCGGCGTATAGATCACGATCTCGAACCGGTCGCGGTCATGCTGCGTCACGACCGGCAGCAACAAGGAGCCATGCAGATAGGGTGCGAGATAAGCGACCCTGACTTTAGCATGGGGCGGACGGCGGACGGGGACAGCCTGACCGGCCCGAGTGGCGAACCGGCGGGACCAGTGACGCACCCCGCGCGCGATGTCGGCATGGGACGCCTCGCCCCGCATTGCGCCGATATAAAGTCCCGCGATCGTCATTTCCGCATCGTCCCAGCCATCCCGGCGGGCGAGATCGGCCCATTCGAGGCATTCGGACGCGCTGGCATTGGCCACCGACAGTTCCAGCTGGTTGCGGATCAGGGCACGGCGGCCGGCCCGCGGCATAACATCGAGACCAGCCAGAGCCTCCGGCTGACCGGCGGCGGCCAGGCGCAATAGACTGGTTGCCGCGGCCGTGCGGGCGAGATCGCGCCGCAGGGTCGTGATCAGCAGTCCGGTTGCCCGCGCCCAATCCTCATCCCGTCGTGCCGGATCGACATATCCGCGATCGATCAGGCAGGTCGCCAGCAACTCCTGCGCCTCCAGGCGGCGGGAAAGCCCCGCCTCTGTCTCGCTGAGCAGTCCGATCGCGCGATCAAAATTCCCCTGTGCATGGAGGATGCGGGCGAATTCGATCCGGGTCATCCCATGGGACGGGTCCAGAGCCAAGGCCCGTTCGGCCTTCTCGACCGCCTCCCCCAGGCGATCTTGCGACAGATAGACCCAAGCAAGGCCCCGCCAGGCGGCGGCGGCCCCAACATCCAGTCCCAGCGCCGTTTGGAAACACCGCTCGGCATCAGCAAACCAATGCTGATGCCCCCGAACATGGCCGAGCGCGATCCAAGCCTGGGCGTCATTGGCATCCAGGAAAATCGCCCGTTCGGCGTGATTGCTGGCCGTCTGTTGATCAAGGGACAGGAATAAGGTCGCGGCCTGGATCGCGGCCCCGGCATCCTCGGGCAGCAGTTCCCGCAGGCGATAATTGGCGTCGATGGCCTGATCGCGCTGGCCAAGATCGAGCAGGAGCCAACCGGACAGGCGCCAGATGTCGGCATCCTTGTCAGCCAAACGCTGCGCCCGGCGCAGGGCCAACTCCGCAATAAGCGGCTTCCTGAGGGCAGCGCTGGTCTCGGCAAGCCCTGCCCAGAGATGAGCGTTGGCCCGCTCGCCCCGCAGGCAACGGGCCAGCATCTGACGGGCTTCCACTAGCTGACCGTCCTGGGTCAAAAGGCGAGCGAGGCGCAGTACCAATCCCGTATGTAAGGGCTGGCGTTGATGAAGCCGGCTCAGCCGCTCGATCGCCTCATCCCGTTTGGCCAACCGGTCCAGCAGGCCCGCGTAACGCAATGCGATCCCGATATCATCGGGCAGCAGGCTCGCGAGCTTGATGAGGCAAGTTTCTTCTTGGGCCCTATCCTTGCGGGCGACAGCAAGGGTCGAGCGCAAGCGCCAGCCCTGGGGGCCGTCCGGGGTGGCCGCAATCAGATCGGCTGCGACCGCTTCGGCGGCGGCTGTCTGTTCCAGGGCCAGCAGGCAATCGCCGAATATTTCGTAGAGATCTGGGGCCGTGGGCCCCGGTCGCCCGAAGCGGGTCAATTGATCGAGTGCCGCCTCGGCATCGCCTTGCGCAATCAGCACCGTGGCGAGTTGGCGAAGAATGCTTTGGTTATGCGGGGCGGCAGCGCTGGCCTCGGTCAACTTCTGGCGGGCAGAAGCGGCGTTCCCCAGCAGATAGTCGACCCAGCCCAGCACAGCCAGCCGGTGGGGCAATGCGCCCAAAGCAACCGCCGCCTCGGCGTGATCCTGGGCGTCGGCCAGCGCGCCGCGATCGGCCAGCAGCCAGGCGAGCGACACCCGCGCTTCGGCAAGATCCGGCGACAGGCCGACGGCATGCCGCAAGGCCTGTTCGGCCAAAGCCACCTCGCCCCAGCGACGGGCCAGAATACCGGCATACCAATGGGCCTCGGCACAGGCCATATCGAGGGCAAGGGCCTGCCGGATCGCCCGTTCGGCAGCAACCTCATTTCCAGCCTGCAAGGCAAACCACGCCAAGGCGCAGACACCATCGAGGCGCCGGGGCAGCAGGTCGACCGCCCGCGCCGCAGCTTCGGTCGCGCGGACAAAATCCCCCTGATCGTAATGATCCCAGGCCTCGGCCAGAAGTTTTGCCTGGTTTTCGATCATTCCGGGGGTGGGCGCGCCATGATTCTGTTGCATGGGAAGGAATTTGCGACATTCCGAGCAACCTGTCGATACGGCACCAGCTATATTAAAAGCCGAAAGAATCGCCACCAAAGATTGTATGACACGACCTTCACCCTGGGATATTTCTCAAATGCTTTCCTGGACAAAACAATGACATTTGAGCTATCCAGTAAGTCCTATATTTAGCCTTGTCATGAATCGTGGGTGCGCTGGATGAAGTCTTTCTCGAAAGCTGTTGCTTTGAAGGCAGCAGTTGCGCTTGGCGCCATCGCAGTTTCCTTCTCCGCTCACGCCCAGATAAATGACCCCCGGGCCCAGGTCGATGAAGCTTTCCGTGCCCTTCTGGCGGCACCGGGTAACCTTGATCGCGGCTATGGATATGCCCGGGCGCTGATCAACGCCGGCAACTATGAAGGCGGCGTCGCGGCTCTGGAGCGTATGCTGCTCGATCCGAACGCCTCGCCGTCCATCCGCGTCGAACTGGCGGTGCTCTATTATCGCCTCGGCTCCTATGACATGGCGGCCTCCTACGCCCAGGCCGCCGTCGCCGATCCGCGCCTCGACCCGGCCCTGCGTGCCGCTGCAGAGAACCTGCTGCGCGATGCCCAAGAACGCACCAAGACCCACCGGTTTAGCGGCAGCATCATGAGCGGCCTGCGGGTGCAGTCCAACCCGATGGGCAGCCCCAGCAACACCACGCCGACGACCGAAGCCGACATCGTCCTCAATGGCCGTCTGGAGCATACCTGGGACTTTGGCGCGCAGAATGGCGCGGCCCTGGTCAGCACCCTGTCGGGTTATGCCAGCCGTTATTTTGACGGCGCGCGCTATAACACCAAGCTGGGCAAGACCGATCCGCAGGATTTGTTCGCAATCGAGGCAACCAGCGGGGTCCGTTTTGCCCCGGCTGCGGCCTCTGCCCCCACCTTCACCCTGCGCCCCTATCTGCTGCTGGGTGATGCCTTCCTGACCGGTCATCAGTATTTCGCGACCTTTGGCGGCGGTCTCGACGCCTCTTATCGTTCGGACAGCGGCAAGCTGCTGCTGGATGCCACCTACGAAGCACGCGGCACCGATTACAATTCGCGTAATGATGTGTTCGAGGCGAACAAGCAGGGCGGTCTCGATAATATCCTGCGTCTGCGCGCCGGTTATGAAGTCGCGCCCGGTCAGCTGCTGTTCGGTGAAGTCATCGGTCGGAACCGCAATACCGACCGCGAATATTTCGACTTCAACAGTGGCGAACTCCGCATGACCTATCTGGCCAACTACGGCAATCCTTTCGGGTGGGATAACCGGGCCTGGACCAGCAGTGTCTATGCCGGCCCGACGTACCGCAAATATGGCGGCCCGAATGCGGCGATCGATCCAGACACCCGCGAAGACCTTGAATGGCGTGTCGGCCTGACCAACAGCGTGCCGCTGAGCGATAGCTGGTCGGTCTTCATGCAGGCGGAATACACACGGAACGACTCGAATATCTCGAGCAGCGATTATAACAATGCACTTGGCCTCGTCGGCGTCATGTGGCGCTACTAATCGCGCCCAGCATCTTGCGGCCACGGCCGGTTAAGGGAGAATAGGATCATGGTTCCTGCTGATTTCAAGGATTGGTGGCTTGCAGCGGCAGCCGTCTCGGCAACTCTGTCGACCGGCGCCGTGGCCCAGCAACCCGAACAGGCGGGCGTGATTTCCGCGTCCCAAGGGGCCACCCGCAGCTTCGGCGTCCCCGGCAAGCGCGGCGAATCCGTGATCTATATGGGCGAACAGACCTATCGCAACGAGAAGCTGAAGAACGAGAGCGGGGCCGTCACCCACATCCTGTTCCTCGACCAGTCCTCGCTGACCATCGGTCCGGATGCCGAAATCACCATTGATGAATTCGTCTACGATCCCGCGACCAAGCAGGGCAAGATCAGCCTGAACCTCGTGAAGGGTCTGGTCCGCGTCGTCGGCGGCGATATCTCCAAGACCAACGAAACCCTGGTAAAGACCCCGGTCGGCACCATCGGTATCCGTGGCGGCATCACCATGGTCGAGACCAATGGCCAAAATACGTCCGGCACGTTCCTGTTCGGCCAAGGAATGAGTGCGACCGATACCAACGGCAACACTCAGACGGTCACCCGGGCAGGGTTCGGCACTAGTTTTGGCAGCAACCAGCCGCCGTCCACGCCGCAGCGCATTCCGGTCAATCAGCTCAACAGCCAGCTGAACCGCCTGGAATCCGGCCCCGGCAACAACCCAGGCAATCAGCAGCCGGGCGGTGCCCCGCCGGGCCAGTTGATGAGCACCGGCAATACGCCCGGCGGCACCAGCAATCCTGGTGGCTCGCTTGCCAATGATCGCCTGAAGAACGTGGTCGATACGAATGCAGGTGCCAATCCGACGAACTTCACGAAAACCTTGACGGGCACCGGGCTCGTCCAGAACCAGTCGTGATCCATCACGTCTGATGCGTCTGCTGTTCTGTACGAACTACCCGCATCTGCCTGACATTACCGGCGGCTTGCAGACCGCGACAGATGAACTGTGCGTTGCGCTGGTAGACCGGGGGATCGAACCGCTGGTCCTGTGTGGCCTGCCGAAGGACGCCCCCTCGGCCGTCGCGGTTCGGCCTGACGATAATTTTGGCTATCGGATCATCCGGGCCGAAGATCCGGTCACGGCCCTGCCGATGGTTGCAGCGGCCTTCGATCCCACCGCGATCATCGTCCAGTCCGGCTACGCGCTGATGCCGATGGTGAAAGCCAGCGTTGAAGCGGGCTATCCGACCGCGATCTATATCCATAACGTCGAATTGGGCCAGATCGCCGGCATGCTGATCTCCCATCCCTCGTTACTCTATATCGCCAATTCGCCCTTTACCGCCGACCGGCTGCGCGCGTTAAGCGGGATCGAGGCGATTGTGCTGCCGCCTTTCATCCAGCCGCACCGCTATATCGCACCCCATACCGGCGACCGGGTATTGTTCGTTAACCCGACCCAGATCAAGGGCGTCGAAACTACCCTTCGGCTGGTCGAGGCCCATCCCGACATTCCCTTTACGATTGTCGAAAGCTGGACCCTCGAAGAGACTTGGCGCGATCATCTTCTTGAACGCTGCCGGGGTTTGAAAAATCTTGAATGGTTCCCCCCGACCCGGTTGATGGCGGAACTCTTTGCCCGCACCCGCCTGTTGCTGATGCCGAGCCTGTGGGAAGAAGCCTTCGGGCGTACCGTGATCGAAGCCCAACTGAACGGTATCCCGGTCATCGCCACCAATCGCGGCGCCCTGCCCGATACGGTGGGCGACGGTGGCGTCATCCTTGATGCCCATGCCCCGATCGAAGATTGGGAAAGTCTGCTGGGTATCCTTTATTGGGACCGGTACAGTTGGAACGTCCTATCAGGTAAGGCGCGGGAGAATTCGCGTACTATGATCCTGCAGACCGCGATTGCGCTTGATGAGACGTTGACCCGCCTCGCCACCCACCAGCCGCCAAACTTCTAAGCCCGCGCGATTGCATGGAAGAAGGTGCCCGACACAGGCCCACGCCGGCTGCCCGCCGGACCAAGGTCCTTGCCGGTCGCGTCCTGCAGATGGCAAAGCGGTTCGTCTTCGCCCGCCGTGCTGACTGTCGCGTAATGGAACTCGTGCCCCGTAATGCCGGTGCCGATAGGTCCCAGGGGTGATGGCACCAACATCCGAGCCTGGCGATAACCGAGGTTCAGCTTGCGCGTTTTGAAGCTGGTACTATGGCCCAGCAGGGCTAGCATCCGATGCCAGGTGCCCTCGGCGTCCTGAAGGCTGTCGCCCAGCATCATATAGCCTCCACATTCGCCATGGACCGGCTTGGCGGCGGCAAAGCGATGGATGCCGTCTCGGAAACTCTGCGCTGCCGCCAGCCGTCCGGCGTGCAGTTCTGGATAACCGCCCGGCAGCCAGCAGGCATCGGCCGTTACATCCGGCGCTTCATCGGCAAGCGGTGAGAAGGGCAGGATCTCCGCCCCGGCTTCCCGCCAAGCCAGATGATGATGACCATAGAAGAAGCTGAAGGCGGCATCCATCGCGACCGCCACCCGCTGCCCTGGCGGCGGCAAAGCCAGCAGATCAGCCGCACCCAGCGTTTGGATCGGCGCCGCCAGAGCCAGCACGGCATTGAGATCGACGCCCGCCTCCAGATGATCGGCCAACCGATCCAGCAACCCCGGCAGATCGCCCTGTTCGATCGCCTGCACCAGACCCAGATGGCGTTCCGGTACCGCGATATCCGGCGCACGGCGCAGGGCGCCCACCACCGGCATTCCGATGCGTGCCATGCCGTCCGCAACCTGCGCCAGATGCCGATCGCTCGCCACGCGGTTCAACAACACACCCGCCACCCGCACGGCGGGGTCGAATGTCGCCATCCCCAAGGCAATCGCCGCCGCTGTGGTGGATTGGCCGGAGACATCCAGCACCAGCAGCACCGGCAAGCCGAGGATCTTGGCGAGATCCGCCCCCGATCCACTGCGGCCATCGACCGAGGCGACTCCATCGAATAGCCCCATGGAGGCCTCGATAAGGAGGATATCGCCATCAGCCGCGCCATGAGCCGCCAGCGCCTTCAGCAGGCCCGGCTGCATCGCCCAGCAATCGAGGTTGAGGCTCGGCAGACCAGTCGCGGCTTCATGAAAGGCAGGGTCGATATAATCCGGGCCGGATTTAAAGCCGCGCACCTTGAGGCCGCGCCGCCGCAGGGCCGCCATCAAAGCCAGCGTTACCGTCGTCTTGCCTGACCCCGACCGGGGAGCGGCGATGATGAGACCAGGTGCTGTCACGGCGTCAGTTTTTCCCGTAAAGCCACAATGCCGCCTATGACGGCGATGGCCGGCGATTGCAGACCTTCGCGGATCACAGCCGCCGCGATCTCGCTTAAAGGGGCGACCAACGTGCGTTCATGATCCGAGGCGGTCGAGGCGATAACAGCCGCCGGCGTATCGCCCGGCAAACCACCGGCGATCAATGCGCCGGCAATCGCGGCAAGACCCTTCATCGCCATATAGATCACGAGCGGCTGACCCAGCTTCGCCAGCGCATTCCAATCGGGAGATTCCTCGCCATCGGCACCATGCCCCGTCGCCAGGATCAGGATCTGATTGATGCCGCGCATGGTGGCCGGAATGCGTGCCGCCGCCATTGCAGCCAAACCGGAGGTCACGCCCGGCACGATGCGGAAGGGGATCTTTTCGCCCGCCAGCGCCAGCACTTCCTCGCCCCCGCGCCCAAAGATGAAGGGGTCGCCGCCCTTGAGGCGCAGGACCCGGTGGCCTTCCTTGGCGAGGTCGATCAGCCGACGCGTGATATCGGCCTGTACCGCCGAAGGACGTCCGCCGCGCTTGCCGGCAAACTCCAACCGCGTCGAGGGCTGCGCCAAGGCCAGCACACGCTCATCTACCAGCGCGTCATAGACAATGACATCGGCCTGGGCGAGGCCAGCGATGGCATCGAGGGTCAGCAGGCCCGGATCACCGGGCCCGGCGCCGGTTAGCCAGACTTCACCGGCCGCAAAAGCCGGTAGATCCCCGCGCAAACGCTGAAGAGCTTCGAGGACAGAGGTCATTCCGCCCCCCGATAGCGGCGGCGATAGTCGGGATGATAGAGCGCACTATCCCGGAAGCCTTCGGCCGCCAAGGCCGGACCGACCAGCACCAGGGCGGTGCGCTCCATCGGATCTTCCGCCAGCAGTGCCTCGATGGTGCCAAGGGTCCCGACGATCTTGCGTTCGTCTGGCCAGCTGGCCCGCATCACGATGGCAACCGGGCAGTCGGCGCCATAATGCGGGGTCAGTTCGGCAACGATCCGGTCGAGCGCATGAACCGCCAGATGGATGGCGAGCGTCGCCCCGGTCTGCGCAAATGTCCCCAGCGTCTCGCGCTCCGGCATCTTGGAGGCCCGGCCACTCATGCGGGTCAGCACCAGGCTCTGCGCCACTTCCGGCACGGTGAGTTCGCGTCCGAGGCTGGCCGCCACCGCCGCAAAGGCCGGCACACCGGGCGTCATCGTATAGGGGATGTTATGCTTTTCGAGGCGGCGGATCTGTTCGGCGAGCGCGCTATAGATCGAAAGGTCGCCCGAATGCAGGCGCGCGATATCCTCGCCGGCCAAGTGGGCGCGCAGATATTCGAGTTCGATCTGATCGAGATCCATCGGCCCGGTATCGACAAGGCGTGTGCCGGGGCCGCAATAAGCCAGAAGGTCCGTCGGCATGATCGATCCAGCGTAAAGGCACACCGGGCAGGAGGCCAGCAGATCGCGCCCACGCACCGTGATGAGGTCTGCCGCGCCCGGGCCCGCGCCGATGAAATGCACCGTCATTCGTCTTCCTTCCATGCCAGGGCGCAGGCCGCCTGGTCGTTCATGAAGCGCGCCGTCATCAGCTGCCCGTGGGGGCCGACGGCAGCCAGGGCCGCGGCCTCGGCAATGCTGCCAATGCCATAGCGCGCCAAGGTCACCGGAGAGCGCGTCACCACCCGGCGGTTTTCCGCCCGCAGACTTTCCAGATCATAAAAGCGCAGCGACAGGCCCAATTCATGCGCCACAGTCAGGATGCCGAGCTCATCGCTCTTATCCTCGACCGAGGCCAGAAAACCGATATCGGCCAGCGCCGTGCGTGCGCCTTCTGCCGCCGTTTTGACGGCATCCAGCACCGCTTCGGCCGTGGCCCCGCGCCGGCACCCGATCCCCGCCACGATCATGGCTTGCTCCAACGCCATTGGGTGACGGGCATCGCGCTGCGCCAACCGCGCAGGCTGCCCAGCGGCTCGGCCTGAGCCACCGAAACCCGCAGCAGCTCGCCGCCCTCAGCTGCCTGCCGGGCCGTCAGCAAAGCTTCGGTTTCCAGCGCCACCGCATTGACGATCAACCGGCCACCGGGACGCAGCGCCGACTGCGCCAGGGCTATCACTTCGGCTGTCGCCCCACCGCCAATGAAGATGGCATCGGGCGTCGGCAGGTCCCTGAGCGCATCAGGTGCACGGCCTTCTATGATCTCCAACCCCGGCACGCCTAGAGCATCGGCATTGCGGCGGATGCGGGCCACGCGCTCGGGATGACTTTCGATGGCGATGGCTTTAAGCGAGCGATCCCGCAGCAACCACTCGATGCCGATCGACCCCGATCCCGCGCCGATGTCCCACAGCACCTCGCCCCGGCGCGGCGCGAGGGCAGAAAGGGTCAGCGCGCGGACCTCGCGCTTGGAAATCTGTCCATCATGTTCGAACCACTCGTCGGGCAGACCGGGGGTAAGGCTCGGCACCCGCGCGCCGGGTTCCGCCGCAACTTCCAGGGCCAACAGATTAAGCGGATCGATATCTTTCAGATCGAAGGCGTCGGCCCGTATAAACCGGACCTTCTCGCGCGCACCGCCCAGGGCTTCCAGCACCGTGAGGCGCGTCGGGCCAAAGCCGTCTTTCGTTAGCAAATCCGCGATCTGGCCCGGCGCTTCGCCATCGCTGGTCAGGACCAGCAACCGCGATCCAGGATGCAGATGTGGGCGGATCAGTTCGATCGGGCGGCCATGCAGCGACAGGATCACCGCCTCGGCCAGCGCCCAGCCCAAATGCCCACCAGCGAGCGCGACAGACGACGGCGCAACAAAGGCCCGCCATTCGCCCGGCACCAAGGCGGCCGCCAACTGATTGCCAACCCCGAAGAAGAAGGGATCGCCCGAGGCTAAGACGCACACCCGACGGCCCTTGGCCGCCAGTACCGGTTCGATCGAGAAGGGCGAAGGCCAGCGGCGCATCTCGCCGGTGATGCGCCCGCCGGCCAGATCCAGATGGCGCTTGCCGCCGATCACGATCTCCGCCGTCGCAATCGCTTCGCGCGCACCGGTCGACAGACCTGCTAGCCCGTCCTCGCCGATGCCGACGATGGACAGCCAGGGGGCGCCTGCCGCAGGATCGCGTCTGATGACATCAACCATGACAAAAATCCTGATTTTGGGCGGCACGACCGAGGCGCGCGAACTGGCGGCGCGCTTGGCACATCTGCCGGTCATCCTGTCGCTGGCGGGCCGCACGGCCAATCCAGCGCGCCAGCCCGTGCCGGTGCGGACGGGCGGTTTTGGCGGTGCCGAGGGGCTGGCCGACTATCTGCTGGCTGCGGGTATAAGCCTGCTGATCGACGCCACCCATCCTTACGCTAACCAGATTTCTGGTAACGCTGTCATTGCCGCTCAAAAAATCGGCGTGCCGCTGCTGTCTCTGCATCGACCGGGTTGGGAAAGAGAGGCCGGCGATCACTGGGTAGAGGCGTCCAATACCGAAGCCGCCGTGCGGTCGCTGGGCGGCACCCGACAGACCGTCTTTGTCGCCCTCGGCCGCCAGGAAGTCGGCCCGCTGAGCTTTGCCCCACAGCACCGCTATATCGTGCGCTCGGTCGATGCCATCGACCCGCCGCTCGATCTGCCGGACATTACCTACCTCTTGGCGCGCGGCCCGTTTCCTGAAAGTGAGGAACGCGCTTTGCTGGAGCGGGAAGGCGTTACCGCGATCCTCTGCAAGAACAGCGGCGGCAGCGCCACCTACGGCAAGATCCTGGCTTCCCGCGCCCTTGGCATCCCCGTGCATATGGTCGCCCGCCCACACAAGCCGGCCGGCATCCTGGTGGCAAGTGTCGCGGCGGCGCTGGCTCATCCGATGCTCCGGGGCGAATAGACCAGCGGCGACAACCCGGGCCGGGGCACCAACCGGGTTTCGGTCGATCCGATAATGACGCAGGTCGCCATATCGGCGATCGCAGCATCGGCCATACCGAGATCACTGATAACGATCTTCTCGTCTTCCCGCCCGGCGGCACGCCCGAAGATCACCGGCACGCTTTCGGGCAGGATCGGGCGCAAAGCTTCAAAAGCTGCCGCCAATTGCCAGGGCCGCGCCTTGGAGCGGACATTATAAAGCGTGATCACGAACCCAGCGAGCGCCGCCGCCTCGAGACGCGCCAGCACCACGTCCCAGGGCTTCAAATTGTCCGACAGCGAAACGGTACAGAAATCATGGCCAAGCGGCGCGCCGACCTTGGCCGCCACCGCCAGCATGGCTGTAACGCCGGGCACGATCTGGAGATCAAGCGCCCGCCAAGCATCCGGGCCTTTTTCGATCTCTTCGCAGACCGCCGCCGCCATCGCAAAAACGCCGGGATCCCCGCCGGTCACCATGGCAACCGAGGCGCCCTGCGCAGCCAATTCGAGGGCCGCCCGCGCCCTGTCACCTTCAACCCGGTTATCAGAGCGATGGATGCGCTGATCCGGCCGCGCCGCATAGCGATCCAAATACGGGCCATAGCCAAAGAGATCGCTCGCCGCCGCCAAAGCCGCTTCGGCCTCGGGCGTGCGCATCTCGGCGCCTGCCGGGCCGAGACCGATGACGCTGAGGCGCCCGCTCATGGCTTGGCCTGCCATCCCGGCACCAGCACGATCGAGAAATAGGGCGCGACATCGTCAGTCTTGTCGCTGAGCGGCATGATGGTCTGCGCGCTCATGGTCGCGCGCTCGACATAGAAGGCGCCGGCCTCGCGCCCGGCCGTGGCGAGCGCCCGGCGGATCTTAGGCAGATTGCGCCCGACCTTCATCACCACCATCGCGTCGGCATTGCGGAACTGTTCGACCAACGCTTCTTCCGGCAGAGTGCCCGGCAGGATCGAGAGGATATCGTCACCCTGCGCGATGGGGGCACCCAAGGCCGACCAGCCGCCCGACATGCCAGTGACGCCCGGCACCACTTCGACCTGATATCGCCCGGCCAGCCGCACATGCAAATGCATATAGGAGCCGTAGAACATCGGGTCGCCTTCGGAAAGGATCGCGACCGTGCGGCCGGCGTCGAGGTGCCGCGCGATACGCGCAGCGCTTTCCTCGTAAAACGCCGTGATCTGGCTCTTATAGGCCTCGTCATCCTTATGGATTTCGACCGTCACCGGATAATGCAGCGGCTCCAGAATGACATCGGGGCGCAGATGGCCCTCGATGGTCGCATAGGCATTGCCGTTGCGGCCGGCCTTGGCGAAATGGGCGATGACGTCCGCCTCGCCCAGGATGCGGACGGCCTTGACGGTCAGAAGCTCGGGGTCGCCGGGGCCGACGCCCAAGCCATAGAGACGGCCGCTCATAGGGTGATCCCCGCCAGCGCATTGATGGCCGAAGCGGTCATGGCGCTGCCGCCCATCCGCCCACGCACGGTCAGCCACGGTACGGAGGGGGTGAAGGCCTCAAGCGCTTCCTTGGATTCCGCTGCGCCGACAAAACCCACCGGGCAGCCGATGATCGCAGCCGGGCGCGGCGCCCCGGCGGCCAACAGCTCCAGCAGATAGAACAGCGCGGTCGGCGCATTGCCGATGGCGACGACAGATCCGCCCAAACGCTCGCCCCAAAGGTCGAGCGCTGCCGCAGATCGTGTATTGCCGATCTTGGCTGCGATTTCCGGCGTCTGCGGATCGCGCAGGGTGCAGATCACTTCATTGTCGGCCGGCAGACGCGCGCGCGTCACGCCCTGGGCGACCATATTGGCGTCACACAGGATCGGCGCGCCGGCCTGCAAGGCACTCACGGCCGCCGTCACCAGATCGGGCGAGAAGGCGATGTGGCCGGCTGCTTCGACCAACCCGCAACCATGGATCATCCGCACCGCCACCTCGGCCTCGGCTTCAGAAAAGCGGCTGAGATCGGCCTCGGCCCGGATGATGGCAAAGGACTGGCGATAGATCGCGGCGCCGTCTTTTTCGTAATTGTAGGTCGAGGCGGACAAGGCGGCGGCAACTCCTGGGGCGCCCAAACGGGCCATCATGTCGCCCGCGCTCTCATAGGCGAGGCGCTGGGCGGAGAGGATGGATAAACCATTCACGATCCCATCGGAAGAGAGTGCGGCATCTGGCGCCCCACTCGCCTTGCCGCCAACGATGACGCCCCAGCCCTCCGGTTGCGCAACCAGGGTCAGATCGGCCGCCCCCGGATGGGCGCAGCCCTTGGCGCAGCCGCTGATATGCAGGGTGAGGCTGCCATCGAGCAGCTGCCCGGCAGCCTTGATCAGATCATCCGCCTGGGCCCGAGTCGGTTGATGGGCCGAGGCGCAGACCGGCGCGCCCGAACAGGTAACCAGCGAGCGGCGCGGATCATCGGCGCTTGTGATGAAACCCAGGGTTTCGGGCAAGTCGCCTGCCTCGTCGCCCACCGCATACAACATCCGCCCCGGCCCCGGCCGCAAGCCGACCAGCCCCGGCATCTCTGCCAGCCTCTCCAGCCGATCGGCATCGAAGGCCCCAAAGGCAGGCGCAAAACCGACCGACGTCAGACCGTCTTTCAGGATATTCCGCCCAAAAGGCTCAGGCGATTTGGGCAAAATCGGATCGCCCGATCCGATCAGCCCGAAGTCCGGCGTCCCCATCAGATCGGCGCCCCGCCCTTCCGGCCCCCAGGCGGCCACCGCCTGCATCAGGGCGATCAGCGTATCGAGGATCAGGCTGGGGCTGCCCCAGCCGAGCCAGCGGTGTTTGGCAAGCGCTATCCAGATCCGCCCTTCCACATCGGCTTCGATATGCAGATCACCATGGGCACCCTGCATCCAGCCAGAGCCGCTACCATCCATCGAGACGGAGAATTTCGGCGCCAACACGCCCGAGGCCTGATGGGCCCAGCGCAGCTTCAGGGCTTCCGCCATGGCAGCGGCATCGAAGGCCGCTTCGGGCCAGAGCGCACCAAAGGGATCGAGCGTCACCAGGGGCGAGGATTGATCGCCTAAGCCGAGGTCTGTCACCACCGCGGCAAAATCCGGCACCGTTTCGGCCTGTAAGCCCCGCACCTGGATCGCGCCCTTGGCGGTAATCTCCAGGGCACCATTGCCGTAGCTGCGGGCCGCATCGGCCAGTCCCTGGGCCGCCGTCGGTGACAGCAGTCCCAACGGCGTGATGCGCCCCAGCAGGCCGTCGCCGGTCTGCATAGGATGCGACACTGTCGGGCAAGCCCCCCTCTTTACGCCACTGGGCTTCATCGCAAAGCTTCCAAGGGCGAGAGATCATTGCGCAGCGGCTGCCACAAGCCGACCTGCCGCGCCCAGGCCAACCGATCCGCGATCGCTTTTGCCGCATCCGGATTCTGATCGATCAGGAAGGCCTGCACCTTGGGATCAGCGACATAGGCGTCATAGAGCAGATCGAACAGCACGCTGTCGACCGCGCCACTGGTGCGGGCGAAATCGGCCAACCGATCCACCGTTTCCGCCATCTCGGCCGCCCCGCGCGGGCCATGGCGCATCAACCCGTCGATATGACGGGGATGGATGCTGCGGCCCCGGACGATGCGGGCGAGAGCGTTTTTCAGCATGCGCGGGCGTGGCTTTGCCGGATCGCTGGTATCCAGCACCACCACGCGACCACCGCGCTCGCCCGCCTGCTGGGCAGCCGCGAACCCCCCGATATGAGCGGCATCGCCGGTGCCTTGCAGCAGATCGCGATAGGGATCGTCGGCGCCATGGATCAGCAGATCGGCCGTCGCCACCTGGTGGGCAAACTCGCCCGGCCGATGATCGGCCTGCCCTTCCGCTCCACCATAGGCATAGGCAGCAGTCGCAAGATAAGCCTCGCCGATCTCTGCTTGGGCAGCATCCCAATCGGAAGTCAGCAGATCCTCGATCCCCGCGCCATAGACGCCAGGGGCAGCGCCGAAGACACGGGCGAGACTCCCGCCCTTGGCGCGGATCCCTACCAGCGGATTATCGGCTTCGCTCTCGTCCCGTGCCGCCACCGCCTTCACCGCTGCATCCAGCAAAGCGATCTGCGCCGGGAAGAGATCGCGGAAGAGGCCGGAGATCCGGAAGGTCACATCGACTCTTGGCCAATCCAGCACGGCGGGCGGCAGAACCTCCACCCCCGTCACCCGGCCGGTGGCTTCATCCCACAGCGGCCGGCAGCCGAGCAGCGCCAGTCCCTGAGCGATCTCCTCCCCGCCAGTGCGCAAGGTAGCACTGCCCCAGAGGTCGATGACCAGGCTGCGCGGCACTTCCCCCTCCTCTTGCAGATGCAGGCGGATCACCTCGTCCGTCGCCTTGCGGGCCAGTTCCATCGCGGTCGGGGTCGGCAGGGTACGCGGATCGGACGTGAAGAGATTGCGGCCGGTCGGGAAGACATCGCGCCGTCCGCGTGCCGGTGCCCCGGCAGGTCCCGCCGGAACGAAACGGCCGGCAAGTGCATCGACGAGGGATTTGCGCTCGTTTGCAGCGCTCTCTGGCTGTTCCTCAGATCGTCCATAGACATGCAGCCCATCCTGCAGGGCCATATCCTTGATATCGCAGAGCCAGGTATCGATCTTCTGCAGCGCTTCACCTTGCGAGGCATCGGCACCGACGCCAGCTTCCTGCGCCAGACCGGCATCGCGGGCGACTTCCAGGATCAGGCCGGCCAGCCGGTCGCGCCGGCGGGGATCGAGCCCATCGGCCTGGGCATATTCATCGACCAACTGTTCCAGGGAAGCCGCTGGCCCGCTGAGGCCGCCGTCGGCCAATTGTGGCGGCAGATGGCCGAGGGTGACGGCCGCGATCCGGCGTTTTGCCTGGGCCGCTTCGCCCGGATTGGTCACGATGAAGGGATAGATCACCGGCAGCGCGCCCGCGACCAGCGACGGGAAACACTCAGGCGTCAGCGCGACCGCCTTGCCCGGCAGCCATTCCAGCGTGCCATGAGCGCCCAAATGAATCAGGGCATGGGGATCGAAGCGCCGAATCCAGAGCGAGAAGGCGAGCAGCGCATGGCTCGGCGGCAGGTCGGGATCATGATAGGTCGCCCGTCGATCTCCCTCGCCCCCGCGATCAGGCGGCAGGGCGATCCAGACATTGCCGTAGCCGGCGGCGCGAAAGCGATAGTCCGCGCCCTTTGGTTCGCCCCAGGCCGCGATCACCTTTTCCTGAAGCGCCTTTGGCAAGCTTGCGAACCAGACCCGATACTCATCGGCCGGAAGGCTGGCCTCCCCGGCTTTCAATTCGGCCATCAAAATCTTTGCATCGGCCGGCCCCGATAGCCCGAGATCCTGGAGGATCGCCAGGGCGCTGCCGGGCACATCAAGGCCCACGGCGTATCCCTCGCGCCCACCCGCGCCGGGATAATCCGGCAACATCAGCATCAGGCGCCGCTCTGCCGTCGAGGTCTGGCGCAGGCGAATCAGGGCGGCAATGCGGTCGGCGGCCATCGCGACTTGCCCCGGATCGCACCGATTGACCGCGATTCCGCTGCTGTCGTCCTTGAAGGAAATGACCCCGCCCAGCACCCTTCCGTCGATCTCCGGCAGCACCACATGCATCGCGAGATCGGCGGCGGCCAGACCCCGGGCATTCTGCGCCCAGGCCTCATAGCGCGTGGTAGCGGTAACGATCTGCATGAGGGCAGCGCCGTCCGGCTTCCAGGCGAGATCCCCGGCACCAAAGGCGGTCATGGTCAGGACGATGTCGGGATCGGTTAGTTCGGCGCGCAGGAACTCGACGGCCGCCGGGTCTTTGAGCGACGGCACGTAAGCCGCCGCAAAACTGATCCCCCGCGCGGCAAGCGCCGCCGCCAGATCGTCAACCGGGGAGGTGTCGCCCGCCAGCATCATGGAGCGGTAGAAGATCGCCACCGCCTGCGAGTTTTCGACCGGGAGGTACCAGCCAAACGCCGGCAGATCCTGCGCCGGCACAGACGTTTCGGCGGCACCGCCGACGATTCGCAACAAGCTGGCCCGCAGCGCCGTCATATTGGCGGGACCACCGGCGCGGAAATAGCCGAGCAGGCCGGCGAGCGTCGCCGCGTCCAGGGTCGAGAAATCGGCGAGCGACGGGTCGTCGCGATCCTCGCCCGGTAGCACCGCGAGCTGAAATCCATGAAGGCGGGCTTCGTCCCGCAGGCGCTCCAACCCATAGCGCCACCAATCGATCCCACCGAGGAGCCGCACCAGGATCAGTTTGGCGTGGCGAGCGGTCTTCTCGATCCAGAGATCGACCGACATCGGATGGCGCAGGTCGCGCAGATTCAGAAGATCGATGCCGGCCCCGCCGGTCGCAGACAGGGCCAGCAGGTCGCTGTCGGAAAAGGACAACACGATCAGGTCGGTCGGCGGACGGTCGAGATCGACCGGTTCCGCCGTCTCATCCAGGCTCGCAGAAGAGGATGCGAGCAGATGCATCTCAGGCGGCCAAAGCTTTGGCGACAGCCTCGCGGTCGAAGCCCTTGAGACCGATGGCGACCAAACGGCCCCGGCGCGGCTCGTCCGCCTTCCAGGCACGATCGAACTGCTGACCGACACGGGCACCGACGGCCTGAACCAACAGACGCATCGGCTTGCCGGCAACCGAGACAAAGCCCTTCACGCGCAGGATGCCATGATCAGCGGCAACAGCCTTCACACGTTCGGCCAATTGGGTCACGTCGGTGATTTCCGGCAGTTCGACGATGATGCTGTCGAAATCATCATGATCATGATCCAGCTCGTCATCATGATGGGTCTTGCGATTTTCGACATCGTCTTCGGTGCCGATGCCGAGGCCCAGCAGCAGACGGGCATCGACAGCGCCATTGGCGGCCGCGATCATCTTGACCGCACGCGGCAAAGCTTCGGCAACAGCAGCTTCGGCCTTGGCGCGGCCGGCAGCATCCAGCAAATCGGTTTTGGTCAGGACTACGAGATCGGCGCAGGCGATTTGATCCTCGAAGACTTCTTCGACCGGATCATCATGATCGAGAGACTCATCCTCGGCGCGTTGCTTTGCCAGCGCTTCGAGATCATGGGCGACCCGCCCTTCGGCCAGCGCCGCGCTATCGACCAGAGTCACGACGCCATCGACCGTCACCCGGCCCTTGATCGCCGGCCATTGGAAGGCCTGGACGAGCGGCTTGGGCAGGGCGAGGCCGCTGGTTTCGATCAGGATGTGATCGACGGCCGGCACACGCGACAGCAGGGTTTCGATGGTCGGCACGAAATCATCGGCAACCGTGCAGCAGATGCAGCCGTTCGCCAGCTCGACGATGTTTTCCGCCGGGCAAGTTTCATCGCCGCAACCATCCAGGATCTCGCCATCCACCCCGACATCGCCAAACTCATTGACGATCACAGCCAGACGCTTGCCGTTTGCATTGGCGAGCAGATGCCGCACGAGCGTGGTTTTCCCGGCGCCAAGGAAACCGGTGACAATGGTGCAGGGAACGCGGGTCAGCGACTGGCTCACGGGGGTCATCCTATTTGGTGTCGAGTGGGGGAACGCGGGCGATCAGCCCCCGTTTCAGGCCGGCCGGACGCCCCTGCCAGGGCAGCAAGCCGTCGATTGAATCGCGCAACATCTGCGCGGCGGTCACAAGATCCGGCCCCGCGATGGTGGGGTCGAGCTCGCCAAAGATATAGGTCCAACGGCCAGGGTGCTGCAGCACCGCCGTCGGCCCGCGATTGCAATTGCCAAGGCAGGAGACTTCGCGCACCTCGATGCTGCCGTCTTCAGCGGCGTGCAGGGCCTCGCTCAAACCCGTACCCGTGGCAGCCGACCGGCCGCCCTCATCCACCGTTTTCGAGCGGCAGGAGGTGCAGATAGTAACGATGGGCCGTGTCGCGGCCTCAAGCAGCAGATCCCGGTCGCTCATGCGTCCGTCAAACTCGTTCCGGGGGCGTGGCGGGAAACGATGGCGCCCGCGCGTTTTGCGGGCGACCTGCGGCATCGAGGCACCCCGCCCGATCCTGATCGTCTTTGGCGTCGGCAGGTCTCCTGGCTCGCGGGTCGCCGTTCCCTGCCGCCTTCCCGGTGCGGGGCACCAGTGGCTTTTAGACAGGAAACTCGCCGCTTACAGTTGCGGGGGCAGCCGCCGATTGAAGGATCCGGCGTTCCCTTTTAACGGGCCTTTCAGCCCGACCGTCGCTGCACAGCAATAGACAAGGGTGGGTCATGCTTGTCAATCTCCGCCCCCAAGGGAGAGAGACCAATGACCGAGATCGATGCCGAAACCGCCCGCCGCCATGCGCAGAAGATGGCCAAGCGCAAGGAGGTGCAGGATGCCGAGGTCGCCTCGAAATCGATCGAGAAGGGCCTACTGATGGTCCATACCGGGTCGGGCAAGGGCAAATCGACCGCCGCCTTCGGCCTCGCCCTGCGCACGCTCGGGCGGGGCGGCCGGGTCGGTGTCGTGCAATTCATCAAGGGCGCTTGGAGCACGGGGGAACAGGAAGCCCTGCAGATGTTCGGGGACCGCGTCTCCTGGCATTCGATGGGCGAAGGCTTCACCTGGGACACCCAGGATCTGGCCCGCGACATCGCCGCCGCCACCCGAGCGTGGGAGAAGGCGCAGGAGCTGATGGCGGATCCGACCATCGGCCTCGTGATCCTCGACGAGCTCAATATCGCCCTGCGCTATGATTATCTGCCGTTGGAAGAAGTTATTCAGGCCCTCGCAGGCCGCCGAGCGGCCCTGCATGTCGTGGTGACGGGGCGCAATGCGAAACCAGAGCTGATCGAGGCGGCCGACCTCGTGACTGAAATGACTCTGGTGAAACATCACTTCAAAGCCGGGGTGAAGGCGCAGGAAGGCATCGAGTTCTGATCATGGCCAAGGCGATCATGTTCCAGGGCACGGGATCGGATGTCGGCAAGTCCCTGCTGGTCGCAGGCATCGCGCGGGCCTTGACCCGGCGCGGTCTCAAGGTCCTGCCCTTCAAGCCGCAGAACATGTCGAACAATGCCGGCGTCACGGTCGATGGCGGAGAGATCGGCCGCGCGCAGATGCTGCAAGCCCGCGCCTGCAACGCGCCCCCGACGGTCCATATGAACCCCGTGCTGCTAAAACCCCAGAGCGAAGTCGGATCCCAGATCATCGTGCAAGGCAAGCTCTGGGGCAGTGCCAAGGCGGCTGAGTATCAGTCGGTGAAACCGCAGTTGATGCCCTTTGTGCTGGAGTCTTTTGAGAGGCTTAAAGCCCAGGCCGATATCGTTTTGGTCGAAGGCGCGGGCAGCGCGTCGGAGGTCAACCTGCGGGCGAACGATATCGCCAATATGGGTTTTGCCCAGGCAGCCGATATTCCGGTGGTGCTGATCGGCGATATCGAACGCGGCGGGGTGATCGCCAGCCTGGTCGGCACCAAGGCGGTACTGCCGGCGACGGATGCCGCCCTGATCGCCGGTTTCATCGTGAATAAGTTTCGCGGCGACCCCAGCCTGTTTAACGAAGGCATGCGGATTGTGCGCGAAGCGACAGGTTGGAGCGCGCTGGGCCTCATCCCGCACTTCGCTGATGCCGACCGCCTGCCGGCGGAAGACGCGTTAGCGCTGGATCAGCCCCTGCGGGCCAGCGACGGCGAGCTCGTCATCGCGGTGCCGATCCTGCCGCGCATCGCCAATTTCGACGATCTCGACCCACTGGCGGCCGAACCCGGCGTGCGGCTGGTGCGGGTGAAGCCGGGCGACGCGCTGCCGGGGGATGCCGCCCTGGTGCTGCTGCCGGGATCGAAGAGCACCATCGCCGATCTGGCCGCCCTGCGCGCTGCCGGTTTCGATATCGACATCGCGGCCCATGTCCGGCGCGGTGGGCGAGTGCTGGGCCTCTGCGGTGGTTATCAGATGCTGGGCAAAAGCATCGCCGATCCAGACGGCATAGAAGGGGCGCCTGGCGTCGTCGACGGGCTTGGGTTGCTTGATATCGAGACAGTGTTAACTGGAAAAAAGCAAACGACCATTGCGGGCGGCACTAGCTTCGATGACAAACCGGTTAGCGGCTATGAAATTCACGTCGGTCAAACGACTGGTACTGATTGCGCACGGCCGTTCCTAACCCATGCCGACGGAAGGCCGGATGGCGCCCGCAGTGCGGACGGAAAAATCTTCGGAACCTATGTCCACGGCCTCTTTTCCGATGATGGTCAGCGCTCGGCTTGGTTGGAGCGCTTAGGCGGCAGTACCTCAGCGCTGTCTTATGAAGCGCAGGTCGATGCAGTGCTGGATCGCCTCGCTGACCATCTCGAGGCGCACCTCGATATCGACCGGATCCTCACCCTTGCGCGCTGATCAAGGCCAGAACGGCGAGCAGGCCGATCAGCAACCCATCGGCCATCCGATACAGCTTCAGGGCATCGCGGATATCCTGCGCCGTGGCGTTACGGCGTCCCTCGCCCATCAGCGCATCATCGACCAGCACCCCGCCATAGGTGCGGGGTCCGGCCAGCGCCAAACCCAGCGCACCGGCCATCGCAGCCTCGGGATAGCCCGCATTGGGCGAGCGGTGCCGGCCGGCATCGCGCCAAATCGCCCGCAGCGCGCCGCGCCAATCCTTGCCCAGAAGAGCGGCGGCCCCGACCAGCAGCAGGCCAGTGAGGCGCGAGGCCGGCAGATTGACCAGATCATCCAATCGTGCGGCCGCCCAGCCGAATTTCAGATGCCGTTCAGTCTTATGGCCGATCATGCTATCGGCTGTGTTAATTGCTTTATAGATAACACCACCAACAAAGCCTCCGCAGGCGAGCCAGAAGACCGGCGCCACGATGCCGTCCGAGAAGTTTTCGGCGAGGCTTTCGATCGCGGCACGGGCGACGCCGGCCTCGTCCAGCACCTCCGGATCGCGCCCGACGATCATCGAGACGGCATGACGGCCGGAGGTCAGATCGATCTCCAGGCCCTCTGCCACCCGCTGCACATGCTCATAGAGGCTGCGCTGGGCCAACAATGCGCTAGCCGGAAGGACGAGCAGCCACCAGGGCAGAATCAACGCCAACGCCGCCAACCCGCCGCAGACCGCCAACAGAATCACCAGCGCCAGCACACCCTTGGCCCGCCGCGCCGCGCCCGCATTCAAGGTTCGATCCAGCCTTGCGATCAGGCTGCCGATCCACATGATAGGGTGGCCGATCCGGCGCACCAGGATCTGCGGGTAACCGAAAGCGGCTTCGATCAGCATGGCCGCCAGGGTGAAGAGGATAAATGACATGACGTCCCTTGCGAAAAGCGCACCCGCCATCGCCCATGGCGGCAATCTGGGACAGGCCCGACGCCTATTCCCCGATGCGCCCGAACCATGGGTCGATCTATCGACCGGGATCAACCCTTTTGCCTATCCGGTGCCGCCGCTGGAGCCCGAATTATTCCAGCGCCTGCCCGAACCCGACGCTCTGGCGGATCTGCAAACCGTGGCCGCCCGCGCCTATGGCGCTTTGTCGGCCCAAGTGGTTGCTGCCCCCGGTACCCAGATTCTGCTGCCGCTGCTGGCGCGCCTCGTCCCGCCCGGCAAAGCCGCCGTGCTGACCCCGACCTATGCCGAACATGCGCGGGCAGCGACGCTCGCCGGGCATCAGGTGAGCGAGGTCCGCTCCCTAACGGATCTGGCAGCGGCGGACCTCGCCGTGCTGGTCAATCCCAACAATCCTGACGGCCGGCTGATCGAGCGCGAGGCCTTGCTGGCGCTGGCCGATCAGATGACGGCGCGCAAGGCGCTGCTGGTGGTCGATGAAGCCTTCATGGATGTCGGGCCGGAAGGGACGAGCCTTGCCGATGCACTCTATGACCGCAACCTCGTGATCCTACGGTCGTTCGGCAAATTCCATGGGCTGGCCGGCATTCGCCTCGGCTTCGCGCTCGCCAATCCGACGATCGCGGACAGGCTGCGCGATCAGCTCGGCCCCTGGATCGTCAGCGGCCCCGCCCTTACGATCGGCACCGCCGCCCTCGCCGATACCGCCTGGGCCGGCTATATGCGGGCCAAATTGATCGAAACGGCCGACCGCCTGGATGAACTCCTGACCGGCGCCGGCCTGTCGATTGCCGGCGGCACCAGCCTCTTTCGCCTCGCCCGATCGGAGGATGTCGGCGCCCTCTGGGAGAGGCTGTGCCGTCACGGCATCCTGACCCGCAAGTTCGACAATCTGCCCCATCACCTGCGTTTCGGCCTGCCGGGCAATGAAGCCGCCTGGAGCCGGCTCGAAGAAGCCCTCAAAGCCGCGTGATAATCTCCGTCTTCACCGAATTGGCGATGAAACACTGCTCGTGCGCGGCATGGTGCAGGGCTTCTTCGGCTGCGCGATCAGGACCGCTACCGGCATAGGTGACTTCCGGGGAGAGGGTGACGCGCGAGACCCAGAGGTGCCCGGCGGCATTGGGGGTCATCACCCCTTCTGCGGCATCTCGATAGCTATCGATCACAAAGCCGCGTTTGGCCGCAAGCCACAGGAAGACCAGCATATGGCAGCTGGAGATTGCCGCGACATAGGCCTCTTCGGGATCGACATTCTCGGCCACCGAATAGGGCAGCGGTACATTATGGGGCGAGCTTGAGGCCGCAATCTCCACCCCGCCGTCGAACTGCCAGCGATGTGCCCGACTATAGCGGCTGTCGGTGAATTTCTCCTCCGGACTACGATTCCAGAGGATGGTAGCGCTATGGCTGTTCATGGGTTACGTCCCGGCTATAGGTCAGATGGGTGAGAAGAGCGGCCACCGCACCATCCGCATCGCGGCGTTTGCAGGCGGCGATAAGGGCGCGGTGCTGGCCTGCCAGATCGGCGCGTTGCCGCGACCCCATCGGCTGGACGGCATAGGACCGTCGACCTTCGCGGCGTAGAACATCGATCAGGCTGAGTAACCGGCTATTGCCGCAGGCGCCGTAGAGCAGGGTGTGAAACGCAACATCCAGCTCTTCCATCGGCCCGAGATCCGTCTCTTCGATCAGGTCTTCGGCGATCCGTTCGGCCTTGCGGAGCTGGCTGTCAGTGAGGTTCGGCAGGGAGAGGCGCAGGGCTTCGGCCTCCAGCAGGCAGCGGATCGCCGTCACCTCGCGCGCTGCCTCGGGCGGCAGGCCAGCAACCGCGAGGCTGCGATCCGAACGTTGCTCCAACAGCCCTTCAGCCAGCAGATGGCCCAAGGCCTGGCGCACCGGTTGACGGCTGACGCTGAACCGATCGGCCAGCTCTTCCTGTTTGAGCACCGTGCCGACCACCAAGGTCCGAGATTCGATTTCCTGGCGGAGCGCCGCCGCGATCATCTTTGGATCCATGGATCCAAAGATGATCGGAAGACGGCAAATCGTCAAGCTGGGATCGCGTTCATGATTCTTGAAAATCCCCATGGAACAGAAGCGAGACCATTGGGTTTCTATTGCAAGTTTCCGTTAGCGACAGGGGTTACATCATGAGCCGCACCGCCAAACGTCCCGCCGTCAAATATGCCGACGACCTGCCCTGGCAGGATGAAGACAGCCGCGCCAGCCGCGATAGCTATTGGGATCGCGCTTTTGCGATTGCCGAACGCGAAGCCACCTACGGCGCGGCCGCCCGTTCGACCCGCCAGGGTGCGTCCGAAGCAGGCACGATGCGCAGCTGAAAACAGCGATGCTGCTTTAAAAGACAAGACCGTCTCACCTGTGCGATTCAAAAGAATCCGTGCGAGGCCAGAGAAAAATATCTCTCCAAAGCGCTGACATCTCTCCTACCCGCGCCCACTCCGCCTTGAAGTAGCCGGTTATTTACGGCATCCTAAGGTTACAGACGCCACGAAAAGAGCGTCCTGTAACTTGAAGAATCACATCAGGTTTCTGACCAGGAGTGTTTTTTCTACGGGCATGGAAACAGCGCGGAGTGAAGAGCCATGAAGGTTCTGATAGCCGACGACCACGCCATGATCCGGGCAGGTCTTGCCTTCCTCTTCACCGATGGTTTCGGTGCAGAAGTTCGTCAGGCAGAGACCCTGGACGGGGCAATGGAATTCCTCAACGCCGAGGGGGCGACGTTTGACCTCGCCCTCGTTGATCTCGACATGCCGGGCATGACGGGCGGGCCGACGCTGCGCGCTCTGCGCGGTAGCTTTCCAACTTTGAAACTGGTCGTCGTTTCAGGGTCGGACAAACGATCGGACATGCTGACCGCCCTTTCGGCCGGTGTGCATGGTTATTTCTTGAAAACCATGACGCCGGAAGAAATGGCCGCCGGCTTTAAGGTCATTTTAGCCGGCGGCATGTATGTCCCGCCCGCGCTCTCGCAGGTTCCCAGTGGCGTGGAAACCCCGAGTGCCGCGCCCGCAGCTGATGCGGGTGGAACCCCGGGTCTAGCGGTTGAAAACCTTACGCCCCGTCAACGGGATGTCTTGGCGCATCTTGCCCATGGCAAGGGGACCAAGGAAATCGCCCGCGCATTGGATCTGGCCGAAGGGACCGTCAAGGTTCATGTGGCGGCACTTTATCGGGCGCTCGGCGCCCGCAGCCGCTCCGAAGCGATCGCCCTTGCTGCCCGTCTTCTCCGTTAAGGAGAAGGCGGCGGCGGGCCGCTGGCCACGCCAGCCGAACTAGTCGCTAGTCACACTAGCCGTCGACAATCACCGACAGCAATTCGTGAAGCTCCTCCGGATCGACCGGTTTGGTCAGCCAGGGCACGCCCGATTCATCGAGGCGGCTAATAGCTTCTGGTTCCGTCGCGCCGCTGATGATGACGACGGCGGCCGGACGGACGAGTTTGGCATTGATCGCTTCCGCGACCTCGATCCCATCATCATCGCCCAAGTTGAGATCCATCAGAATAAGGTCGGGCGGCGGGTTAAGGCTCGCCAGCGCGTCTTCCTTCGTAGAAGCAGATTTGACCCGGAACCCCTTGTCCGCGATCTCGCGCGACAGGGCAGCCAGGGCCGGCGCATCATCATCGACCACCAGCACCTGACGGCTGTCGCCAAAGGATTGGACCGTGACCGGAGCCTGAACAACGACCGGCTTGATCCCGGCCACCACCGGGAAAGCGACGGAGAAATTGGTGCCACGTCCAACCTTGGAGCGCACAACAATATCGCTGCCCAGGAGCCAGGCCATCCGACGAGCGATCGACAGACCGAGCCCAAGACCGTCGGAATTTTGACGGCGCGATCGGCCCAGACGCTCGAATTCTTCGAAGATCATCATCAGCTTTTCGGGCGCGATACCCGGGCCGGTATCATAGATCTGAATCGCCGCCGATCGGCCCTGCTTGCGGCAGCCAATCAGGATGCGGCCACGTTCGGTGAATTTGACGGCGTTGGAGAGGATGTTGCGCACGATACTGACCAGCATTTCACGGTCGGTGCGGATATAGGCCTGGGTCGGAACATAAATCAGCTCGATGCCTTTTTCGCCGGCCGTCAGGCGATATTCATCGGCCAGCCGCCCCAAGAGCTCGCCCAAATCGACCGTAACCGGCGCCGGGTCCATCACCCCGGCATCAATGCGGCTGATATCAAGCAGCGCATTGAACATGGTGTTCATCGAGCGGCCGACGATTTTGAGGTCGGCCACGATCGGTGCCGCATCGGGATCGGTCACTCGGCGTTCCAGCGCACTGATAAAAAGTGTCAGCGCATGCAGGGGCTGGCGTAGATCGTGACTGGCGGCGGCCAGAAAGCGCGATTTGGCCTTGGTGGCTGCCAGGGCTGAATCGCGCGCCTCGGTCAGTTCGGCCGTCAGTTCCCGCAATTCGCGATTGCGTTCCATCTCCAGACCGCGCTGGCGACTGACCAGGATAATGATCGCGACAGAAGTCGCCAGTCCCGTCAGGGCAAAACCAATGACGATCCAGATGACGGTCTGACGGCTATCCAGATCATCGGCGCGCGCCTCGGCCAGATATTCATATTCGGCCTTATTGATAGCAGCCGCGATCACCCGGATCTCGCGCATCAGAGCCTGCCCACGGTTGGATGCCATGATCGCCAGCGCTTCTTCCCGCTTGCCATCTTGGGTCAGACGGACCGTGAGCTTCAGCTCCGCCATCTTCTCGTCGCCGATCTGCTTCATGCGCTGGAAAGCGACATAATGCTGGGTATCAGGCTTGATCATCATATCGAGATCGGCAACCAGGTCGGGATAGCGCGCCTCGGAACGCCGATAAGGACCGAGGTAATTCTCGTTCCCATTCAAAAGGAAGCCACGCTGGCTGGTTTCGGCGTCAGTAACGATAGACTGAAATTCCGTGATTTCATTGATCAGCTGATAGCCGCGATATTCGCGATCGGCTGCGATCGCCTTCTCTTCAAGAGAATCCTGCACGAGCCATAAAAGGCTACCGGCGATCACCACGAGAACAGCAAAAGAGATCGCTATAAAGACGCGCGACTTTGAAATCGTCAGTATTGCTTGCGACTTTACGGTCGACCAGCTCATAGCGCCCCTTCAGCCTACGAAGGTGAATTATCTCTTTTTGATACATCCAGAGATTGCACCTAACAATACCGGAATATCAACAGGAGTATAGATCGCCTGGATGTCTGGTAGCAAACCGACTGTGGCTGGTAGAACATACAGGCGGGCCGCGAGGAGTATGATCGGGACCGTCCAGCCAACGGCTTCCCGCAGTGCTAGAGCTTCATTTAAGCCGTCGCGGCCGTGCGACAAGCGCTGTTCCGCAATTATGAGCTGGATATCATTTTTCTGCCCCGTTTTCTCGAGCACACCATCGGCCGTATCGCCCGCAACGGTGCGACATCCGGTGTCTTCGAGCAGCAGAGACAGGCCGCGTGCGGCGTATCTATCGCTGTCGATAAGGGCGACGAGAGCTGTCATGGGGTCAGTTTTGTCTCAAGTGTAACGACGCACCATTCGGCATGGCGGTTAGGCGCATGGATTAGGCGGGTGGTTTAGGGGAAGGATCTATGCGGCGACAGACCCGCGATTATGAAGATTCCATGGCGACTCAAAGGCTTTCGGGACGTTTATAAGGTTGAACTCAACAGCCGTCATACCCGCCAAGACCATATCGACTAAACCAATGGCCTAAGCCGGCGGATGAGGAGCACCTCATCCAGGGGATTACAATTCTGTGACAGGCGCCTAGGCGTCACGCCGAATTGAGGAAGGCCAGCTTTTGCGGGAAAGTCAGTCATCGGACGGCGGTTAATGAGCCCCCCCTTTCTTAAACCCGAGGCAAGTCCCTCACCGACGGAGCAAGGCACATGGTCCCCTACAGCGCATACGACCAGACACCTGGCTTTGATGCTTACCTGCTGACCATCGCCAACGAATTGCTGACGGCGGCGGATCCGCAGGTTCAAGAACGGGGGAAGGTGATCCTGCACAGCATGCGCACCGGCAGCCAGGCAACCGTGTTCTCCGCGAATAGCAGAGCCGGAAGCAGAAGCTAGTTGGTGGCGCTTTCGACGAGGATCTGGCCGGAGTCGCAGGCCGTTAGGCGTGGCTGGGGCGAGGTATAGCGCAAGGCAGAGACCAGACGCTGTACAGCAGTGCAAAGGTCCTGGGCCTTGACGGAGACTTGGCCGACTTGAATGCCAACCAGTTCGGCAGGCAGGGAGACACGCGGCGCACCGGCCGTGGCGGACCAATCCGTCAACACGGTGCCAAGATCAGCAGTCGGCGCCGAAACCCACATCGCATTCGTCGGTGCGGGGGCCGGGGAAACCACCGAAACAGATACGGCCATAACCGCCGAAGAAACCAAACCTGCCATCTCTCTTCACCCGAAAGCGGGCGCCTCTCGATCGTGTGTTTTTCTAAGTCAGCAAACTTGACCGAAACATCACGAAGTCAAGCATAAGCCCCCCTGCGATATTTGCAACCATGCTGCACTGCAAACGCAGATCAAAAATTCAAAAATCTTCAATCATCGCGAAAAGTCGGTAGACAAAACCCCTGAAGTCACAATCATTCTGACTTATAGGGAGGCGATGATGATCGAGAGTATTCATAAACTCGGCGGACTCACCCTGGCGGTTGCGACCGCCTCGCTCGTGTCCCTGATCCCCTTTTCAGCCCAGGCAGCCACCTCCACCGCGACTGTCATAGTCAGTGCATCCGTGGGGCAGATCTGTATCGTCGCGGCGACTCCACTCGCCTTCGGTGTATACGATCCTACGTCAGTGACGCCCAAGGACGGACAGAGTACAATTTCAGTGACTTGCACGATGGGGGTAAACTATACTGTTGGTCTATCTGCTGGCGCCGGCTCCGGCGCAACGACTTCAGTTCGTAAGATGACATACGGTTCCAACCTGTTGAATTATGGCCTTTACCAATCGGCGAGCTACTCGAGCATTTGGGGCAGCGCCGTCGGCACCGACACCGTGGCAGGAACAGGAACAGGGCTAGTCGTCAATCACACGGTATACGGTCGAATCCCAGCACAACAACTCATCCCGCTGGGCGCCTATACCGACACAGTCTCGGTGGTCGTCACCTACTAAGGCCACCGACCGTTCGCTCTGGGGAGAGGCGATGAGGTCGATGCTGAGGGGCTTACGCTACCAATTTGCCCGCCTATCTGCGCGTTGCCGCCCTTTGGGCGCCGCGATTTTCCTGACTGCCCTGCTGGCTAGCGGCGGAGGGGCGGCGGGGCAACTCAAACTTTCCACCATCCGCATCGATCTCAGCGACAAGCAGCCCAGTGCCGTCCTGACTCTGACCAATACCGGTACCAGCCGGACGCTGGTCCATCTGCGGATGATGAATTGGAGCCAGGTTGCCGGCGGCGACCGGCTGGAGGCCACCGACACGTTGCTGGTCAATCCGCCGATCGCCGATATTCTGCCCGGCGCCCAGCAGGTCGTCCGTATCGGCTATGCCGGTGCGCTACAGACCCCGAACGAACGCACGTTCCGCCTGCTGATCGAAGAAGTTCCCTTGCAGGATTCCACCGGCGCCCAAGGCGTCGAGACCATCTTGAAAATCAGCATGCCGATTTTCCTGGCCCCGCAATCGCCGCCCAGCACGATCCTGGGGGCGGCCTTAGGAGAGAAGAGCAATCCGGTCCTCTTCATGCTCAATCGCGGCACCAAACATGCGCGGTTTAGCGATTATACCGTGATCGGACGCGGCGGCGCGGCGGGCACCCCTCATAAGACATCGGGCTACGTCCTGCCCGGGAGCTGGATGAGTTTCCGCCTGGACGACAAGGATATGGCCCTGCCATCCCCTGAAAAAATCCGACTGACGACCGACGAAGGCGCAGTGGAGATCCCGTTCGACCCGACGGTCAGGCAGGAGATGCGGTAATTGCCGGAAGCAAAGGCGCTTCCTTTATTGATCAGGCAGAGCGTCACTTTCGCGGTCGTCACGCTATCGGTCTTAAGCGGGCCGCAAGCCCAGGCCCAAGCGCCACCCCTACCAACCCAAGGGACCGCCGGCGGCGCTGGTGATCAGCGTTTCATCGTGTCTTTGCGGGTCAATGGCCGGGTGGTCGATGATGCGGTGCTGACCGTGCGACGAGATGGCCAATTCTATGTTCCCCGCCCCGTGCTGCTGGCGGCCCGCATGACGGCCCCGTCAGGCGCCCGGTCCTTTCCACTGAACGGCGTGGAATATGTCGCGGTTTCCGCCTTGCCGGGCGTGGTTGCCCGTTTCGATCCCGCAGCCCAAGAACTGATCGTGAGCGCGGGGGCCGAAGCCGTGGCGGCGCAGACCCTGAATGTCGCCCCCGAGAAATACGGTGGACGGCGCGCGGAACCCTCCGGCGGTTTCTTCAATTACGACCTGATCGCGCAAGGCGGGGACGATCCCGGTTATGTTGCCGGCCTGCTCGAAGCCGGCGTCGCTGTCGGACAGGGCACGCTGGTTTCAACCGGCGTCGCCCGCGCAGTCGGCGGCGGTCAGGGGTTCACCCGGCTCGACACCACTTATATTCAGGATCTACCAGACGAGTTGATGCGCATCCGCCTGGGCGACAGCATCGCCCGGGGCGGCGACTGGGGCCGGCCCTTCCGATTTGGCGGCATCCAGGTCGGCACCAATTTCGAGGTTCAGCCGGGGTTCATTCCTTTTGCGGTACCGAGCTTTGCCGGGCAGGCGGAACTGCCATCGACCGTCGATGTCTATCTCGACAATGTGCTGCGCTATCGCGGCGACATCGATCAGGGGCCGTTTCAGCTCAATCAGATCCCGGTCATCCGTGGCAATGGCGAGGCGCGCTTCGTCTTTACCGATCCCCTGGGGCGTCAGCAGAGCTCTTCCCTGCCCTTCTATGTCAGCCCATCGGTCCTGCGCGAAGGCCTGTCCGATTTTTCCTATGAGGCCGGTTTCCGCCGCCGCAACTATCAGCTCGAAAGCCTCGGTTACGACGATTGGATTCTGGCGGGCACTCATCGCTATGGCGTGACCGACGATATTACCGTGGAAGGCCATAGTGAGGTCGCGGGGCGCCGGCAGGTGGGCGGCTTTAGCGTCGCGACTACCCTGCTGGGAATCGGCGAATTCCAGGGCGAAGCCGCCGGCGGCCGGGCACAGGGCGATCCGGTTTGGCTGGCCGGGGTCGGCTATTCCTATAACACCCGCTCCTGGAGCGTTGGCGTGCGGCAGCGCTGGCAGGCGGCCAATTTCAACAACAACGAAGACCTTCTGTTCGGGTCGAACATGACCGCAGAATTGGTCGCGACTGCCGGCCTGGCCCTTGATGATTATGGTTCCGGCCTGCTCTCCTACGCCCGGCAGAGCTATCAGCGCCGGGATGACGTCACCATCGTCTCGGCCAGTTGGACAGTGCCGGTCACCGACACCGCCTTCGTCAGCCTCTATGGCCTCAATACCAAGCAAGGAACGTTCGAAGACACCAGTGTCGGCTTCACCTTCACCGTGCTGTTCGGCGGCACCAACAGCGCCACTCTCGATGCCGTCCGGCGCGGCGCAGATACCGTCCTCAGTGCACAGGCCCGCCATAGCGGCAACCCCGTCGATGGGTTCGATTACGGCGCGACAGCCTCGCTCGATACCGTCAACCGCTATGGCGCCGATATCCTGAAGCGCAGCCCCCATGGCGACATCGGCCTGGCGCTCGACCGGTTCGATACACGCAACAATGCCCGCCTCAGCGCGCGTGGCGGTTTTGCCAGTGCTGGCGGCAAGGTCTTTATGACCCGCCGCGTCGATGATGCCTTTGGCGTGGTATCGATCCCCGGTTTTGCGGATGTCCCGATCACCCAGGACAATCGTCCGGTCGGCAAAACCGATGAGGATGGCGATCTCTTCATTCCGCAGATGATCTCGAATTACCCGTCCAAGATCGGGATCGATGCCTCGGGCCTGCCCATCACCGCAGATATCGACGGGCTGGAGCAGGAGGTTGTCCCCGCCAACCGCAGCGCGGCGCTGGTCACCTTCGCAGCTCGCTATAGTGGGGCCCGCCGGGTCATCATCGAGCGTACAGATAAAAAGCCGATCGCACCTGGCGCCAAAATCCTGCGCTCGGACGGCCGCGAATTCCGCACCGGTTACGAGGGCGAAGCGTATCTTGAGCCCTTGGCCGCCGACAAAGAGACCGCCTTCATTCTCGAAACAGCCCAAGGCCGGTGCAAGGTAACTCTGCCCAAACCCGGTTCCGATACCAGTCGTTTGACCCTCACCTGTGGGGAAGTTCCATGAAAATCAGCCGGCTGGCAGCCGCCTTTACTGCCTTTCTGAGCCTGCAACCGATGGCAGCCCATGCACTTGCGGTCTGTACCGCCAGCGCGACGCCGGTCAATTTCGGCCCCTACGACCCGCTGTCCGTCACGCCCCGCACCACCACGGCCTCCGTCACGGTCAGCTGCGATCTGCTGCTCGGCATTTCCCTGCTGGTTGCCTATTCGATCAGCCTATCCCAAGGGTCCGGCAGCTATCCGACCCGCACCCTCCGGTCCGGCGCCAATGTGCTGAACTACAATCTTTTCACGAATAGTTTCTATTCCAGCATCTGGGGCGATGGCAGCGGCGGGACATCCCGCATTCTTGACGGTTATCTGCTGGGCCTGGGCGGCGCCGTCACCAACTATCCGATCTATGCCCGCATCCCGGCTCTCCAGAACGTCGCCTCCGGCATCTATACCGACACCATCCTGGTGACCATCACCTATTGATGCATACGCATATTCATATCGATAAAACTCTAAACCGCATTAGACGGTTATAAGAGGCGATTGCTAGGCTAGCCCGCAAAACAGACGAGCAGCCCCTATCAAGGGGCGGCCATCAAGGGAGCGGTTAGCCATGAGCACTGAAAAGAAGAAACCCTTGCGCAGTCAGGGCTGGTTCGGTCGCGAGGATCGCGACGGCTTCATGCACCGCAGTTGGATGAAGAACCAAGGCTACCCGCACGATCTGTTCGACGGGCGCCCAATCATCGGCATCTGCAACACCTGGTCCGAGCTGACCCCTTGCAACGGGCATTTCCGCGAGATCGCCGAATGGGTGAAGCGCGGTGTGTGGGAGGCCGGCGGCTTCCCCCTGGAATTCCCGGTCATGTCGCTGGGCGAAACCCAGCTTCGCCCGACCGCCATGCTGTTCCGCAATCTGGCGAGCATGGATGTCGAAGAGTCGATCCGCGGCAACCCGATGGACGGCGTCGTGCTGCTGATGGGCTGCGATAAGACCACGCCGTCGCTGCTGATGGGCGCCGCCAGCTGCGATCTGCCGACGATCGGCATTTCGGGCGGTCCGATGCTGAACGGCAAATATCGCGGCCAGGACCTGGGGTCCGGCACCGGCGTCTGGCAGATGTCCGAAGAAGTGCGCGCCGGTCGCATGACCAATGCCGATTTCATCGCGGCCGAGGCCCATATGCACCGCTCCAAGGGCAGCTGCATGACCATGGGCACCGCCTCCACCATGGCCTCGATGGTCGAAAGCCTGGGCATGAGCCTGCCGGGCAATGCCGCGATCCCCGCCGTCGATGCCCGCCGCCTGACGCTCGCCCAGATGTCAGGCCGCCGCATCGTCGAGATGGTGAAGCAGGATCTGAAGATGTCGCAGGTCCTGACCCGTCAGGCCTTCGAGAATGCCGTCAAGGTCAATGCCGGCATCGGCGGATCGACCAATGCCGTCATCCATCTGCTGGCCCTCGCCCGCCGTATCGGCGTCGATTTGGTGCTGGAAGATTGGGACAAGCTCGGCTCGTCCGTCCCCTGCCTCGTCAATCTGCAGCCGTCGGGCAAATACTTGATGGAAGATTTCTTCTACGCGGGCGGCGTGCCGGCCGTGATCCGCGAGCTCGGCGATGCGGGCCTGCTGAACAACGACGCACTGACCGTCAACGGCAAGAGCTTGTGGGACAATAATCGCGAAGCACCCTGCTATAACCGCGACGTCATCCATGCCTATGCCGATCCCTTCAAGGACAAGGCCGGCATCGCCGTCATCACCGGCAACCTCGCCCCCGATGGCGCGGTCATCAAGCCGTCGGCCGCAACGCCGAGCCTGCTGACCCATACCGGCCGTGCGGTCGTCTTCTCCTCGATCGAGGATTTCCACGAGCGCATCAACGACGAGGATCTCGATATCGACGAGAATTGCGTCATGGTCCTGCAGAACTGCGGCCCCAAGGGCTATCCCGGCATGGCGGAGGTCGGCAATATGCCGCTGCCGCCCAAGGTTCTGCGCAAGGGCATCACCGATATGGTCCGCATCTCGGACGCCCGCATGAGCGGCACCGCTTACGGCACCGTCGTTCTGCATACCTCGCCCGAAGCCGCCGCCGGCGGCCCGCTGGCCCTGGTGAAGGATGGCGATATCATCACCCTCGATGTTCCGAACCGCCGCCTGCATATCGATGTCAGCGACGAGGAACTGATCCGTCGCCGCGCCCTTTGGCAGCCGCCTGAACCGCCTAAACGTGGTTGGGCCAAGCTCTATGTCGAACATGTGCTGCAAGCCAACCAGGGGGCCGATCTCGACTTCCTGGTCGGCGGCTCGGGCGCCGGCGTACCGCGCGACTCGCACTAACACAGGTCGGGGGTCTCTCCCTCCCCCTCGACGCCGCCATCCTGGTCGATCCGGGATGGCGGCGCTTTTTTTCAGAAAGACTGGCCCGGCTTTGACAGCTTGGGATCGGGCGCTTGTTCGATGGGCAATCTCTCTTCGAGTGCAATGAGTTCAGAGTGCACTTCCGCCCCATCAAGGTTATCGACCTGGATGATGTTCAGCAGCAGCACTTCCATGAAATGCCAGCGCACCATCTGAGATTCGCCGTTGAGATACGTCGTCTCTTGAGCAAATCCGATATCGATCGCCCGTTCGCGAGCACTCTCGAAATCCTTAGCCCGGAAGATATGGACCGTCTCGTTCAGAGTATCGGCCCCTTCATGCTCGACGAATATTCCGTGACGTAACTTAGCGCTAAACCAATGCACCGCCTTACACCCCCGGCAGCAATGTCTCGCGCACCTTCTTGAACAGGGCGGCGGCGCCCGGTGAGAGTGGCTTGTCGCGCAGGCGGATCAGGCCGAAGGGCTGTACGGAGAAGCGTTCGAAATCCAGGATGCGATAGCGGCCCGGCGCGGTGAACAACTGTGCCACGGTCTTGGCCATCACCGTGATGGCTTCGGTCTTGGCAACCGTCGCCAGCGCCATGAAGACCGACGGTGTATTAGTGACCTTGGTCGGGATCTGGAGCCCCGCCGACTGGAACATGCCATCGACGCGCCGCCGCAGGATCGAGGTACGCGGCTGGATGACCCAGGTGCGGTCGACCAGATCGATCAAACGGACGCCGGTTTTTTCCGCCAGGGGATGATCGTCAGACACGACGAAGCAGATCTCCTCGTCGCTCACTTCTTCATAAAAGAACTGGTTGGGATCGACATCCTGCGGGATGCGCGAGACGACAAAATCCAGCTTCGATTCCAAGAGGCGCGGCACCAGGATATCGCTGGTCTCGACCTGGACGGTGATATGCAGGCGCGGCAGGTCCCGGCGTACCTGTTCCACCGCCGCCACCACCGCATCGACGGCCGGCGCCATCACGGTACCGATGCTGGCCGAGCCGCCGTCACCGGTCTTGAGGGCCATCAGCTCGTCGCCTGCCTGACTGAGGTTCGCCAGCACGGTGCGGGCATGACGGATCATCACCTCGCCGTACCAATTGGGCTCCACCCCACGCGACTGCCGCTCGAAAAGCTCGACCCCCAGCATTTCCTCCAGCTCGCCCAGCAGCTTGGAGGCGGCGGGCTGAGACATATTGAGGCTGCCGGCCGCACGGTTGAGGTTGCGATACTCATCGAGCGCCACGAAGAGCTGCAAGTGCCGGAGCTTGAGGCGAACCCGCAGATACCAATCGGGTGCGAGAGCTTTCATGCTCATCTGGTTGGTCCCTCCCAGGACTCGTTTCTTGTTGGCCTACCGGGCTTCGCCCTGCTTTAGGCCATCCTGCTTGTTATAAGAATATATATATCGCATAACCCAAAAAAGTCATTGGACGGTTATCGTTTGTTGCTCCTAAGGTTTTTTCACCAATAAGAAGCAATCCGACCCCAAGCGGGCGAGATTGGCGGTTGGGGAGGCTACCTGCGATGCGTTTTCTCGCGTTCATTCCGTCTGACCGAATACCGGCTTTCCGGAACCTGTCGGCGCTCTGACGGTAGCGATTTCGCGCGCCTTTCCCCTTCGCAATCGAAGTTTTAATCCTGGGTCGATGAAGACCCGACGTCTGAGATTCAACTGGAGTGTGTGTGAATGAGGTTGGTGCAGTTCCGCAGCGTATCGGGTGATCGTGCCGTCGCCGCTACCGGCAAGGATGGGCAGGCCCGGCTGGTCAACGGCATTGAAACCACCCGCGATCTGGCGCTGGCCGCGATTGCCGCCGGCCGGGGCTTAGAAGCCGAAGTAGCTGCCCGGGGCCTCGGCGCGCCGGTCGATCTTATCGATCTTGCGACTGACGGCCGCCTGCTGGCGCCGCTCGACCATCCCGATGCCGCCCATTGCTACGTCACCGGCACCGGCCTTACCCACCTCGGCAGCGCCGAAGGTCGGGACAAGATGCACAAGGATCTGTCGGACCCCAGCAAACAGACCGACAGCATGAAGATGTTCAAGATGGGCGTCGAAAACGGCAAGCCGGCTGCCGGCGAGACGGGCGTCCAACCGGAATGGTTCTATAAGGGCGACGGATCGATGGTGGTGGCACCCGGCGCCGCCTTGCCGTCCCCCAGCTTTGCGCTGGATGGGTCCGAAGAACCTGAAATCGTCGGCCTCTATATCGTCGGGCCGGACGGCCAGCCCTATCGATTGGGCTTCGCGCTCGGCAATGAATTTTCCGACCATGTGACCGAGCGGCAGAACTACCTTTATCTCGCCCATTCCAAGTTGCGCCATTGCGCGGTCGGGCCGGAGCTGCTGATCGGCGCGCTGCCGGACAGCGTGGTCGGCACCTCGCGCATCCATCGTGGCGCGGAAGTCCTGTGGGAAAAGCCGTTTCTTTCCGGTGAAGCCAACATGTCGCACAGCATCGCGAACCTCGAGGCGCATCACTTCAAATACGGCCTCTTCCGCCGCCCCGGCGACATCCATCTGCATTATTTCGGCACTGCCACCTTGAGCTTCTCCGACGGGATCAAGACGGTGGCCGGCGATACCTTCGAGATCAGCGTGCCGGACTTCGGCCTGCCGCTTCGCAACACCCTGGCCATCGTGCCCGCGCCCAAGGGAGGCGTGAAGTCGCTCTGACCCATACGGCCTCAAGCAGGCCGATCGGCCAACCAATTCCGGCGACGGCGAGCGCGGACCGTCGAACCGGAAAATAAATAATCCGCGCAAACCCAAGGGGAGTGAGACGCATGAAACGCACTACAGTCGGCGGCATGCTGGTGGGTATTTCCATGATTGCCATGGCCGGCGCTGCCAGCGCCCAGACCATCGGTTTCTCGCAGATCGGTTCCGAAAGCGGCTGGCGCACCTCGGAAACCGAATCGATCAAGGCCGAAGCCAAGAAGCGCGGCATCGACCTCAAGTTCTCCGATGCCCAGCAGAAGCAGGAAAATCAGATCAAGGCCCTGCGCACCTTCATCGCGCAAGGCGTGGACGGTATCCTGCTGGCCCCGGTCGTCGAAACCGGTTGGGACCAGGTCTTAAAAGAAGCCAAGGACGCCAAGATCCCGGTCGTTCTGGTCGATCGTGGCATCAAGGGCGATGAATCGCTTTATCTGACCAAGGTCGCATCCGACTTCGTCGAAGAAGGGCGTCTGGCTGCGGCCTGGCTGGCAGCGCGCACCAGCGCCAAATGCCGTGTGGTCGAACTGCAGGGTACCGTCGGATCGTCGGCTGCCATCGACCGCAAGAAGGGCTTCGAAGACGTCCTGAAGCTGTTCCCGCGCATGGAACTCGCCCGCTCGCAAAGCGGCGACTTCACCCGCTCGGGCGGCAAGGAAGTGATGGAAAGCTTCCTCAAAGCTGATGGCGGCGGCAAGAACATCTGCGCCATGTATGCCCATAACGACGATATGGCGCTGGGTGCCATCCAGGCCATCAAGGAAGCCGGCCTGAAGCCGGGCAAGGATATCACCGTCGTCTCGATCGACGCCGTGCCCGATATCTTCAAGGCGATGGCCGACGGTGAAGCCAATGCCACCATCGAGCTGAACCCGCATCTGGGCGGCCCGTCCTTCGATGCCATCGCTGCGGCGAAGGCTGGCAAGGAAGTGCCGAAGTGGATCAAGGCTCAGGGCCCGCTGTATCTGCCCGACACCGCTGCCGACGAATATAAGAAGCGCAGCGCGAAGTAACCTTGCGGGACGGGCGGGCAACCGCCCGTCCCATACAAGGAGCCGTAATGAGCGTACCTATTCTGACGGCCTCCGGGATCGCCAAGAGCTTTCCGGGCGTGCGTGCCCTTGATGGCGTCGATCTTCAGCTTTTCCCCGGTGAAGTCCATGCCCTGCTGGGCGAGAACGGCGCCGGCAAATCCACCCTGATCAAGGTCCTGACCGGTATCTACCGGCGCGACGGCGGCGACATGCGCCTTGATGGCGAGACTATCGACCCCTTAAGCGCCCGCGAGGCTCAGGATCTGGGCATCAGCACGGTCTATCAGGAAGTGAACCTGGTTCCGACCCTGACTGTGACCGAGAATTTGACCCTGGAGCGCCAACCGCGCCGCTTCGGCTTCATCGATTGGGGCGCCGCGCGTCGACAGGCCGAGGCAATGCTGAAGCCGCTCGGCCTCGATATCGATGTCTCGCGCCCGCTCGGATCCTATTCCATCGCCATCCAGCAGCTGGTCGCGATTGCCCGTGCCCTGCATGGCGACGTCAAAGTCCTGATCCTGGACGAACCGACCGCCAGTCTCGACAGCAAGGAAGTCGGCGTGCTGTTCGATGTGCTGCGGGGCCTGAAAGCGCGCGGCATCGCCATCGTTTTCGTGACCCACTTCCTCGATCAGGTCTATGCCATCAGCGACCGCATCACCGTCTTGCGCAATGGGACCCAAGTCGGCAGCCATCTCGCCGCCGATCTGCCACGCCTCGACCTCGTCTCGCTGATGCTGGGTAAGGCCGCCGAGGCTCTACCCCATATCGCCCGCGACCAAAAGCAGCCCGCCCCGCGTGTACCGGTGCTGGAGGTCAAAGGCATCGGCAAGAAACATATGCTGGATGAGGTTGATATCAGCGCCGCCAAGGGCGAGATCGTCGGGCTGGCCGGCCTACTCGGCTCCGGTCGCTCCGAAACCGTAAAGCTGATCTTCGGGGCCGAACGCGCCGATAAGGGCAGCCTCGCCCTCCATGGCGTACCCGTCTCGATCCGCAGCCCGCGCCATGCCATCCACCTCGGCCTCGCCTTCTGCCCGGAAGACCGCAAACACGAAGGCATCGTCGGCGAGCTCAGCGTGCGGGAAAACATCATCCTCGCCCTGCAGGCCAAACGCGGCTGGCGTAAGCGCATCCGCCGGGCCGAACAGATCCGCTTTGCCGACGAGATGATCCTGGCACTCGGCATCCGCACCCCGGACCGCGAAAAGCCGGTCGGGCAGCTGTCGGGCGGCAATCAGCAGAAGGTTATCCTGGCGCGCTGGCTGATTACCCAGCCGCAATTGCTGCTGCTGGACGAGCCGACCCGCGGCATTGATGTCGGGGCCCATGCCGAAATCATGCGGCTGATCCGGCGCCTATGCGATGACGGCATGGCGATGGTCATGGTGTCTTCGGAACTCGAGGAGATCACCGCCGTCGCCGACCGGGTGGTCGTGCTGCGCGACCGCCGGCGTGTCGCCGAACTGGAGCGATCCGACGTCAGCCAACCTGCGATTATCAAGGCGATCGCTCAATGAAGTTTCTGACCCTTCCCGGCCGTCGCTGGCTGTGGCCGTCGATCGCCCTGGTGGTGATCCTGCTGACCAACCTGCTGCTGTCGCCGGGCTTCTTTTCGGTCCGCATCGTCGATGATCATCTCTATGGCAGCCTGATCGACATCCTACATCGCGGCACCCCCTTGGCCTTCGTCGCGCTCGGCATGGCGGTCGTGATCGCAACCGGCGGCATCGACCTGTCCGTCGGCGCCATCATCGCAATCTGCGGAGCGACCATGGCAGTGCTGCTGAAAGGCGCCGGTCTGTCGCCCGCCCTGGTGCTGCCGATCGTGCTGCTGGTCGGTCTCGCCTGCGGCCTCTGGAACGGCTTGCTAGTCGCCTTCCTCGATATTCAGCCGATCGTCGCGACCCTTATCCTGATGGTCGCCGGGCGCGGCATTGCCCAGATGATCACCGACGGCCAGATCGTCACCTTCCACAGCGATTTCTTCTCGCTGATCGGCAGCGGCTTCTTTCTAGGCCTGCCCGTCCGGGTGCTGGTGGTGATCGGTTTTGCGATCCTGCTGGCCCTGCTGCTACGGCGCACTGCCCTTGGCCTCTTCCTCGAATCCGTTGGCGGCAATGCCGCCGCCAGCCGGTTGGCTGGGATCGAGGCGCGCTGGATCCGCCTCGCCGCCTATGCCGTTTCCGGCATTTGCTCGGCGCTCGCCGGCATCGTGCTGACCGCCGACATCAAGGGGGCGGATGCCAATAACGCCGGCTTGTGGCTGGAGCTCGATGCGATTCTGGCGGTCGTGATCGGTGGCGCGGCCTTGAAAGGCGGTCGTTTCGCCCTGGGCCTCACCCTCATCGGCGTGCTGGTGATCCAGAGCCTCACGACCTCCATCCTCGTTTCGGGCCTGCCCTCGCAATATACCCTGGTCGTGAAGGCCATCGTGGTGCTGGCCGTGCTCTTCCTGCAATCACCGCGCTTGCAGCGCCTGCGGTCGAAGTAGGAGAGACGCCATGCTGAAAAACGAACGCCTCGTCCCCCTGCTCGCGACCCTCGCCGTCCTGATCCTGCTCTATGGCATTGGGATGAGCCAGTACCGCAACTTCGCCTCCACCCTCGTGCTCGGCAATCTGCTGACCGACAATGCCTTCCTGATCACGGCCGCGATCGGCATGACTTTTGTCATCCTGTCGGGCGGCATCGATCTCTCGGTCGGATCGATGATCGCCTTCATTGGCGTGCTGTTCGCGATCCTGGTCCGCGATGCCGGCTGGCACCCGTTAGGCGCCGCCGCCGCAGCCCTGCTCTTCGGCGTGTTGTTCGGGGCCGCCATGGGTTGGCTGATCGATAGTTTCGATATCCAGCCCTTCATCGTGACGCTGGCCGGCATGTTCCTGCTGCGCGGCCTCGCCTTTGTGATGAGTCTCGAATCGATCCCTATCGTGCATCCGGCGATGGATGCCTTCGCCGGCTTCCGCATCCCCCTGCCCGGACGCGGCGGCCTCTCGGCCTCAGCGCTGGTGATGCTGGGCGCGCTGGTGCTGGGGATCATCCTTGCCCATCGCACCCGCTTCGGTACCAACGTCTATGCCGTCGGCGGCGATAAGGTCTCGGCGGCCCTGCTGGGCGTGCCCATCCGGCGCACCACCGTCGGAATCTATGCGGTCAGCGGCTTTTATAGCTCGCTCGCCGGCGTGCTCTATACGCTCTATACCGCGTCGGGCTATCCGCTGGCGGCGGTCGGGGTGGAGCTCGATGCCATCGCGGCGGTGGTGATCGGCGGCACGCTTTTGACCGGCGGCATCGGCTATGTGATCGGCACGCTCTTTGGCGGATTGATCCAGGGCGTCATCCAGACTCTCATCGCGTTTGACGGCAGTTTGAACAGTTGGTGGACGAAAATCGCCATCGGTGGTTTGTTATTCACCTTCATCGTGCTGCAGCGTCTGATCACACGGTCGTTTAGCAGCCTTCGTAAGGGCTAAAGCTACCACCATGAGTCTGCATGATTTCGGCAAGGTCAACGGTCAGGACGTCACTGAGGTGCGCCTTGCCAACCGGGATGGCATGGCCGCCTCGATCCTGACCTTCGGCGCCGCGATCCGGGATCTCGTCGTCCCCTCGACCACAGGCCATCGCCATGTTGTGCTGGGCTATCAGGCGCTCGACGGGTACCTCTCGAACCCCGCCTATCTCGGCACCACTGCCGGGCGCTATGCCAACCGCATCGCGGGCGGGAAATTCTCGCTGAATGGCGCCGAGCATGAGGTCTCCACCAACGAGAAGGGCAAGACCCATCTCCATGGCGGCCATCAGGGTATCTCCCATCGTCTCTGGACCATCATCGAAGATGGGATGGACCATGTGACGATGGAATATACCGCAGCCAATGGCGAGGAAGGCTTCCCCGGCGACGTCACCATCCGCTGCCGCTACCGCCTGCTGCCGCCGGCCACCCTGGCGGTGGAATATAGCGCGGTGACCAACCAGCCGACCGTGGTCAATATCGCGCATCACTCCTACTTCACGCTGCAGGAAAACACCGATATCCGCGAGCATGAGATGCAGATCGCGGCTGACCTCTATACGCCCGTCGATGCCGATCTGATCCCGACCGGCGAGGTCTTGAAGGTCGAGGGCACGCCGTTCGATTTCCGCGAGCTGCGCACCCTCAGCAAGCCGCCCAGCGGCAAGCCCGTGCCCTATGACATCAATTTTGTCCTGCGCGGCCAGGGCATGCGCACCGTCGCCCAGATCCTGAGCCCGGATCACAAGCTGGCGATGGAAGTCGTGACGACCGAACCCGGTCTGCAGGTCTATGACAGCAACAGCCTGGCCGCTACCGCCCCGCCCCTGACGGGCCAGGAACATGCGCCCTATCGCGGCATCGCGCTGGAGCCGCAACGTTTCCCCGACAGCCCAAACAATCCGCACTTCCCCTCGGTCGTGCTGAAGCCGGGGGAAACCTATCGCCAGATGACGGCCTATCGCTTCAAGGCGCTCTAGAGCTTAACGGGAATTCACCAATACACGTATAGATCGGTAAACGAGGGCTGTGCAGGAATGGGGCATCAAACAGCCTGAGGTTCCCGTCCGATGTCCGCCCCCAGCCAATCCCCCATAATTGCCGTACTGCTCGCCCTACTGCTTAGCGGCTGTGCAGGCGATGTTTTCATGCATGTCCAACCGGAAAAACTGGTCGGCTGTACGCCGCAGGTCGATTTCTCGCGCCCGGGCGATGTCAGCAACGACGATCCCCATGCGGACGGCAGCCTGCGGGTGGCCTCGAACCCCAAGCAACAAGCGCCTTTCGAGCAGCGTTGCGTCGAGGAAAAAGGCCAAAAGCTGGCCTATGGGGTTTTCGCCTTAAAGCGGGGGGCAGGGGCCTATGATCTGCTGATCGAAAGCAACATCAGCAGCAATGTCTGGGGCCCCAAGGTGAGGCTCTATGACGCGAACTTCCAGCAAACGCGTGAAATTCCAGCTTCCGAGTTCCAGATACAGTCTGACGAAAATAATTTCATCACGACCAGTGTCTATAATTGGCTGGATCTGAAGCTGCCGCTGCGGGAGGAGGAGAAATATGCCGTTCTTCTCACCGACACCGACAAATTAGGCCAGAGCGGCTCCGGTATGGGTTTGGCCACGCGCAGCGTTCAGGTGACCCGCACGAAAAGCAGAGAGGACTGCGACGGCGAGGGTGCCAAGCGGCGCTGCAAGACGCGCTACTACCAGGAAACCGATTATGAGGACGAGGCCTATCCGGCCATGATCTATTATCGCTACACACAAGGCGGCCGCCTTAGGATCCAGACCCGGCGTGCAGGCTGACCCGACCCAACCGTAACAATGACGCTTGCAGTTGGTGCGCGGCTGCCCCATCTCTCTTAAACGTTTTTCAAAGATGGGGCCGGCACCGTGGCGCAGATTCCTTTTTCCGTTCTCGACCTTTCGCCGATCCCGCAAGGGAAGACTGCCAGCGACGCCTTCCGCAATAGCGCGGACCTTGCCCGCCATGCCGAGCGGCTGGGCTATCAGCGCTATTGGATGGCCGAACATCACAATATGCCGGGCATCGCCTCTGCCGCGACCTCGGTCGTCATTGGCCATGTGGCGGCTGCCACCAAGACCATCCGGGTCGGCGCTGGCGGCATCATGCTGCCCAACCACTCGCCGCTGGTGATCGCCGAACAGTTCGGTACGCTCGAAGCGCTCTTTCCCGGTCGCATCGACCTCGGCCTCGGTCGCGCGCCGGGCTCGGACATGCGAACCGCCCATGCCTTGCGCAAAGGCATGATGAATGATGGCGACAGCTTCCCCCAGGATGTGCGCGAGCTGCAGGCCTATTTCCAGGACGCGGTGCCGGGCCAGGCAGTCCAAGCCGTGCCAGGCGCGGGCCTCAATGTGCCGTTGTGGATTTTGGGGTCGAGCCTGTTTGGTGCGCAATTGGCCGCCGCTTACGGCCTGCCCTATGCCTTCGCCTCGCATTTCGCGCCCCAGCAGCTGATGAGCGCGGTTCGGATCTATCGGCAGAACTTCATGCCATCCGAACAGCTGGCGAAACCCTACGTCATGGTCGGTATCAATGTGACCGCCGCCGAGACGGACGAGGAAGCCAAACGCCTTTTCACCTCGGTCCAGCAGCAGTTCATCAACCTGCGGCGCGGTACGCCCGGCAAGCTGCCGCCGCCCGTCGATAATATGAATGACCTCTGGTCGCCGATGGAGGCCGAGCAGGTCGCCCAGACTCTGTCGCGCGCCATCGTCGGCAATCCTGAAACAGTAAAGCGTGGCCTGGCCGACTTCCTGGCCGAAGTGCAGCCGGACGAAGTGATCGCCGCCGGTCAGATCTATGACCATGCGGCGCGGGTCCGCTCGTTCGAGATCCTGGCCGAGGCCCGCGATGCGGTGGCAGCCGAGGCCAAGGCCCCGGCTGCCGAATAGTCAGGCTGCCGCGCTGAAGCGGCGGTAGAAGAGACCGGTCAGACCGCCCAGTAGCGACCAGGACAGCAGCGTCGTCAGGGTGACGGCGACGATGAACTGGTGGTGCAGATCGTGCGGCACAGCCGTCTCGTGGCTTTGGGGCTGCGGCGCGCCGATGATGTGCGGCAGGGCGATCAGCACGATGGCGGCAACCGCCGCGATGGGCGAGCGACGCAGGGCAATCAGATAAAGCCCGGCGGCGGTCGCGGCGACGGTGCCAACCCACCAGATTTGGCGAGGCACCAACTCACCCGCCGGCATGCCCGGCAGTTCGGGCGGCAAACCCAGGGTCGGCGCCAGGATGAAGGCGGCAAAACCGCCCAGACCCCAGAGGAAGCCTTCGCGCCAGGTGATGTCGCGACGCGACAGCACAAAGGCCCCGGCCATCAGCAGGCCAAAACCGATCCAGCTGACCACATTAACCAGCGTCGTATAGGCATTGCGCTCGAACCCATCTTGGGGCGCCCAAGCCTCCTCGTCATGGTCATGGGAATGGGCGGGAGCGGCAGCGTCATGGGTGTGGCCAGCGGCCGGAGATGCTGCCGGTTCCTCGGCGGTCTCGAAGACCTCGGCTTTGAGGATCAGTGGCACGGTGGAGACCATCTGCGCACCAGTGACGACAACACCGGTTATGGCGCCGGCGAGAACGGCGGAAAAAACGATCGAACGAAAGACGCTCATAGGGATTCCCCTGAAACTTGGATTGGGGGCGATCCTCAATAACAGCCGTCATCCTCGGGCCCGCGCGCGTTGCGCGCTGACATAGTGCCAGGCGGCAACGCCGCCGGGCCGAGGATCTTTCCAAACTCTGAGGTCGGCCACAGACCCTCGGGTCAAGCCCGAGAGTGACGAACTGAATTGGGATGCCGAATACGAAGCGGCCGGGCCGCTTAGTGGCAGGGGAACGCGTTGGAATGGCGCGTGTCGTGGCCGGCGTTATGCAGGATCTCGCTGTGCGAGAAGCCGGCCATACCGACGATCAGCAGACCGAACAGCATGGCGAAGACCGCCTGGAGACGCGCGGAGGAAGAAGAACTGACGGCAGCGGATTTGGCTGCGGTCGAAACAGTGGAAGAAATCGGCATGTCGATCCTCGTCAATATGATGGATCCGCCGGGGAATTCGCGAGCCAGCTGACGCTGACCTCATCGGGACACCCCGCCCGGTCGTTACGCTTGACGGTGGCAGGTCTCCTGGCTTGCGGGTCTTGGCCGATCCTCTGGCCTTCCCAGGTTGCCCCAGTGGCCATTTATCGAAGATCGACTCGCCGCTTACAGTTGCGGGGGCAGCCGCTGCCTTGAACAGCGTTCCCTTTTGATCCCCTTGCGGGAAACCATCGTCAGAGGCGACGCTAGGCACGCGACCCCGCAACGTCAAGGGGAAGCTGCACCGGCGTCTTCCAGCTCGCGGCTATTCAGATGGAAATTCGCGCCGGGCGCCACGCCGGTTCGGGCAATCTTGATCGCTGCCGCCCGTTCAAAAACCGCCCGATTGGTCCCCCAATACGCGAGCGCCGCGTCGGCGTTCGGCAGATGCCCGATCAGGGTGCGCAGGGCGAGGCGATGCACGACACACAGTCCGCCGTGCCCCGAAATGCGGAAGGCTAGACTGTCGATATCGTCGCGCCAGAAGCAGGGCGGTTCCATGGGTTCCGTTTTTAGCAAGAGATCACCGGCGCGGCATGCGCTATATCAGGGCTTCAACCGATTTCAAAAAGGCAGGCATGACGGTCGCCATCGACATGGGCGCAACAAAGGCGGGTATTCCGGCGAACCTCGATCTAGAGGAACTGCTGGCAACCCGTCTGCTGGTGCAGGGCAATTCCGGTTCGGGCAAGTCGCATCTGCTGCGCCGCTTGCTGGAACAGAGCGCCCCTTACGTGCAGCAGGCGATCCTCGATCCCGAAGGCGATTTCGTCACTTTGGCCGAGGCGTTCGGCCACGTGGTGGTAGATGCCGCCGCCCATACCGAGGCCGCCTTGCAGCAGATCGGCGCCCGCGCCCGTCAGCATCGCGTTTCGACCGTCCTGAATCTCGAAAACCTCGATGCCGACCTTCAGATGCGCCGGGCTGCTGCCTTCCTGGGCGGCATGTTCGATGTCGATCGCGAGTTCTGGTTCCCAATGCTGGTGGTGGTCGACGAAGCCCAGCTGTTTGCCCCCGCTGCCGCCGGCGAAGTGTCGGACGAGGCGCGCAAGGCATCGCTGGGCGCCATGACCAACCTGATGTGCCGTGGGCGTAAACGTGGGCTTGCCGGTATCATCGCGACCCAGCGCCTCGCCAAGCTCGCCAAGAATGTCGCGGCCGAAGCCTCGAACTTCCTAATGGGCCGCACCTTCCTCGATATCGATATGGCGCGCGCCGCCGACCTGCTGGGCATGGACCGCAAGCAGGCAGAGATGTTCCGCGACCTCAATCGGGGTCAGTTTGTTGCCTTGGGCCCCGCCGTCTCGCGCCGGCCGCTGCCCATCACGATCGGTGATGTCACGACCATGGCGCGCGCGCCTGGATCGAAGCTTATGCCGCTGCCGACCACCCCGCGCGAGGATGCCCGCGACCTGTTGATGACCCCGACGGAGGCCGAAACCCAGCGTTTCGTCGTGCGCCGCCCCCCGCCGACCCCGACTGCAGAAGTGCTGGAGCAATTGGCCCGCACCACGCCGGCCGCCATCACCGCCTCGCTGGAGGCCGCTGCCCCGGCGGCCCCGGCCGCGACCAAATCGCTCGAAGAAATTCTGGGCGAGCTTGTAGTGGAACAGGAAGGCGGCCGGTCGATCGCCGTGCTCTATCAGGATTTTCTGGTGCGTTGCCGCGCAAACCGCATCAATGGCCGCTCGCTGGATCTCAACAGCTTCCGCAAGCGCCTCGCCTCGATCCGCGCCAACCTCCATGCGCCCGAGGAAGCGGGGGCCGATTGGAGTCGCGCGACCGAGATCTTCGTGACCCTGACCGAAGATATCCAGCCGATCTTCCTGCTGATCGCCCGCGCGGCGGCAGCGGGCGAGCCCTGCCCCTCGGATTATGAGATCGCCCGAGCCCGTGGCTCGAGCTCACCTCGCCGCGCGCGCGGTCTTATCACACACCTTGAAAGCCAGGGCCTGATCCAGATGCAGGAAGAAGGCGACGGCTCCCGCATCTTCATCCTGCCCGACCTCGGCTGGCGCACCGCGCCGGGCGACCCGAACGCCCTGCCGATGGAAGCCCCACCGGCAGAAGTCGGCGAAGCCTAAGCCCGCTCGATCAGCGCGGCATAACAACCCTGCTTGGCCCAATGGGCGTGGATATAGGCGACATCGGGATTGGCAAAGAGCGCCTCAATCACCGGCTCGATCGCACCATTCAAGGCGATATCGGCCGCCAACATCATGCCGTCTGCCGCGAACCCACGCAGCGACAGGTGACGAAGGCGCATCAGCGCCGGCACCTCGCCGGCCTTAAGATCAGCTTCTGTCGATCCCTTGGCGATATAGATCGCATGGCGCGAGCGAAAAGGCGTTTGCGCCGGCTGATGTTCGTAATTGAGGAGGATGACTTCCTCCCCTACCTCGGCATCGCGCAGGCCGACACGGCAGGGATAGCCCGGGCTGCTATCGGCGATCTGGCGCAGCACACCCTGCGCCTGAAGCTCGGCATCGGAGAGCGCGAAAAGCGCCTGAAAACGGTTAGCGGGTAGGCCGGAGATCTGGAAAGACATCGGGGTGCTCCTTCAGCGTTGATGCCTGAAGGATGCGATGGGCCACGCCGAGGCTCCACCCGATGCTTGCCGCTCGACGCGGTTCAACCACACGAGATCCCGGATCGAGTCCGGGATGACGAGTTCATGTTTGATCCGCTTTAGAAGCGACGGCCGGAGGGGCCAGATGCTAGGCGCCTGGAAGCGCAGGCGTGGAGCGTGCTCCCTGCACGTGAGCACCGAGCATTTTCGGCAACGCAGCAGATGACCCCTCCGGGAGAGCGACCCTACGCTTTTTGGACGGCCGCGATAAAGCTATGCACTTCACCGGCAAGATCACCCGATTGTTTGGCCACGGCACCGGCGGCAGCCAGCACCTGTTCGGCGGCGGAGCCTGTTTCGCCCGAAGCATGGCGGATATCGAGCATCGAGGCTGCCACATCGCGGCTGCCGGTCGCGGCCTGCTGGACATTGCCGGCAATCTCGCGGGTTGCGGCATCCTGCTCTTCGACCGAGACGGAAATATCCTGGGCGATCTGGTGCAGCTGACCGATCGTCTCGCCGATGCCCCGGATAGATTTCACGGCATCGGCCGTCGCGGCCTGGATACTGCCGATCTGGGCGACGATTTCCTCGGTCGCCTTCGCGGTCTGGCCGGCGAGGTTTTTCACCTCCGACGCCACCACGGCAAAACCCTTGCCGGCTTCGCCCGCGCGGGCCGCTTCGATGGTGGCATTCAGGGCCAGCAGATTGGTCTGAGCGGCGATATCGCTGATGAGGCCGATGACCTCGCCGATGCGATCGGCACTCTGGGTCAGAGTTTCCACCGTATGGTCGGTACGGCGGGTGTCGGCGACGGCGGTTTCGGCGATCCGGGCCGAATGTTCGACCTGTCGGCGGATCTCATTGACTGAAGCAGTCAGTTCTTCCGTCGCGGCCGCCACCATCTGCACGTTACCGGTCGATTGTTCGGCGCTGACCGCCACGGTGACTGCTTGGGCATTGGTGCGTTCGGCGATCGCGCTCAAGGATTTGGCGGTCGCTTCCAGCTGGGTCGCAGAGGCCGTCAAGACGCCGACCAGCTGGCCAGCCTTACTATCAAAGCCGGATTGCAGGGAGGTCAGCGTGGCAGTACGCGCTTCTTTCAACGCCCAATCGCGGCGCTGTTCTTCATCGAGCTCGCGGGCATGAACCATAGACTGCTGGAACACTTCGACCGCACGGGCCATAGCGCCCAACTCGTCCGCCTGGCCCTTGGCCGGGATCACGATATCGAGGTTGCCCGCTGCCAGCTGGGCCATCGACTGTGTCATGGCGCTGACCGGCTGGGCGATATCCTTGCCGATGCGCCAAGCGATGAGGGCGCCGATCGCCAGGCAGATCGCCCCGACCACGAGGCACAACAGGGTCAACTGATTGGCATCGGCCATGATGCTGGCCATTGGTACGGCGACCACCAGCGTCCAGGCACCGGCTGCATCGCCGAAATTGACCGGCTGGAGATGCAGATAATGAGTCCCGGTCGCGAATTCCGCCCGGCCGCTATAGGTCTTGCCGGCGGCAATCGCCTGGCGGGCCGCCGTTGGCAGATCGTCGCTGGGTTTCGAGAGGCGGGCGGCATCGGGATGGGCGATATAGGCGCCGCTTTGCGAGATCAGCGCCAGGAAGCCATTCTTGTAGGGCCGCTGGGCATTCAGCGATGCCGTCAGATTATCGAGCGCGATATCGATGCCTGCCACGCCCCGGATCGCGCCCCCCTTGATGACCGGCATCACCGCACTGGTCATCAGCTTTTTGGTGAAATCATCGAGATAAGGCTCGGTCACGGCCGCGCGCTTGGCCTGAACGGCTGCCTTATAATATTCCTTGGTCTGCACTTCGGCATAAGAGACGCCTTCGCTGTCGTCAGCCGTTGCCTTGCCATTGTCGCCGGGCAGCCACAGAAGGCTCATCCGCCCGGTTTCGGGCAGACCCAGGATTTCGCCATCACGGGTGCCGGCTTCCTTATCTTTACCCTCGAAGCCATTATCGGCCATGTCGACCCAGACCCCGGCGTATTTGCCGTTGCTGTCCATGACTTGGCTGAGATAGCGGTTCACCGCCGAGCGGCGGGGGGCATCGAAGCTAAGTTCGGTCAGGGTCACGCGGGCAATGGCGCTGGCGTCCGCGATCGCGCTGCCGATTTCCTCGCGCACCTTGCTTTCCTGGCCCGAGGCGATTTCCTGCACCAGTTCGATCGCCACCGCTTCGGCTGACGGGCGGGCCAGGGCGATCAGCGTGACGGCCGTCGCACCGGCAGACATCGCCAGCAGCAGAACGGTGCTAAGCGTGATCTTAGCCTTGAGACTTGCCTGCTGCCAGAACCGCATTTTTCCACCCCTTTGATTTTTGCCGCCGACCTAAGCGGGGTCGCCTTCATACAAAAAAATCACAGTCTGCGATAGCGCGTGCGACGTTAAAACCTGTGACTTGCGAATCAGTCGCAATTGACCTAGTGTGACGTTTCAGCAAATCACCGCCCGCCAGCAGTAGAGGTTGCCCGGATTTGACGTCCGATACGCTCAAAAGCCTGTTCCTTGCCTATCGGCGGGAAATTCAGGCCTATTTGACGTCAAAGCTGCGTGATTCAGAGACGGCCGCCGACCTGACGCAGGAAACCTTTCTGCGCTATGCCGAACAGAGCGGCGCCACCGTCAATAACGACCGCTCCTACCTCTATCGCACGGCCCGCAACCTCGCGATCGACCATATCCGTGAACGCCAGCGCCGTCAGACCGATCCGACGTCGGCCGAAGACATGGCCGAGATTGTCGAGGAACGGCCGGCGCCCGATCAGGAGGTTTCCGATCGCGAGCGGTTGGAGCGTCTGCGCGCGGCGATGCTGGAATTGCCCGAACGCACCCGCCAGGTCTTCGTGCTGAACCGGATCGAAGGGTTGACCTATGCCGAGGTCGCCGAACGGCTCGACATCTCCGACAGTTCGGTCCAGAAGCATCTGTCGCGCGCGCTTCATCATGCGATTTTGCGAATGAAGCAATGATGCTCTTTACGGGAAAAGCTATCCTGGCTCGTCTTATCCATATCGCAACGATCAAGCAGTAGCCCCGGTGACGATGAGCTCCAGCGTAACGGTACCCCGTCCGGGTTCCGATATCGACGCAACCGCTGCCCAATGGGTGGTGCGGATGGGCGCGCCTGATCTTGGCGCCGAGGAACGCGTGCGCTTTGATCGCTGGCTGGCAGAACCCGGCCATCGGGCCGCCTATGAGAATGCCCGTCAGGTCTGGGCCGACATGGCGCAGATCGATGAGACGATCGTCGATTTTCCACCCCCCCACCGTGGCCCGTCGCTGCGTCCCTGGATCTATGCCGGCGCCCTCGCCGCCTGTCTGGTGCTGACTTTTAAGGCGGCATCGATCTGGTATGGCAATCCCCTCGATTGGATCGGCGCCGATCACCGTACCGGCATCGGGGAGGTCCGACGGGTCGCGCTGTCCGATGGCAGTGTCGTCACGCTCAATACCGGCAGCGCCATCGCCCTGGCTTTTTCGGGGGAGGAGCGCCGGATCGAATTGATGCGCGGTGAGATCTATATCGAAGCCGCCCCGATGGGACCCGCCGAGCGGCGACCGCTGATCGTCGAAACCGACGCCGGGACCGCCAAGGCGCTCGGCACCCGCTTTTCCGTCGATCGCCACGATGGGACATCGGACGTCACCGTCCTCGAACATACGGTCGCCGTGAGCGCCGCCCACGGCCCCTCTGTCGTCCTGTCGCCGGGGCAGCGGGTTCGCCTCGCCCCCCATAGCGTCGGCGCCATTCAAACCATCAATGGCGACCAGGCAACCTCCTGGCAGCGCGGGCGTCTAATCTTCGATCGCGCGCCCTTTGCCGATGTGCTGGCCGAGATCAACCGCTATCGCCGCGGCAAGATTTTGCTAAGCCGCGACGATCTCGCAGACCGGCAGGTCAGCGGCGTGTTCGACCTCAATAACCTCGACGGCGCCCTCGCCTCTATCACCCGCGAACTGGGCCTCAAGACTGCCCAGATGCCGCTGTTGACGCTGATCTATTAGGCCCCGCCAGGCGGGAAAACTTACTTCCCGAAAATTCTTTTACCGACTCGGCTCCGCTGGTTCGTCCTCCTTGGCGAAGGCGCGATTGCAAATCGTTCGCGCGAAGCTGATGAAAAGCGACATGGGGGTCATTTTGGTGAAGAAGCAGGGCCGCGGGATGCGGTGGTGGTTGGGATCGGTCGCCGGTGCGGCGATCCTGTTCGGCATGGACCCCGCAAGTGCGCAGCAGCCGGCCCAGCCCCAGGCGACCCAGGAACGTCGGGCGGTCTATGACATTCCCTCCCAGGACCTCAACAGCGCGCTTCTCGCTTTTGCCGACAAGGCCGGCCTGCAACTCTTTTATGACGCCGCCCGCGTCAGCGGCCGCAAGAGCGTCGCCGTCAGCGGCAACCTGACCGCCCCCGAAGCCCTCTCGCGCCTGCTGGCCGGCACCGGCTTCACCTATCGGTTCACCAGTGCCAATGCCATCGCGCTAGAAACCCTGCCGGAGACGCAGTCGGGCACCACGACGCTGGCGCCGCTGGTGATTGAAGGCCGCACTCAGCGTGGCACCGGCCCGGTCGAAGGGTTCGTCGCCAAGAACAGCACGGCGGCCACCAAGGTCGATATCCCTATCGTCGAAACCCCGCAGAGCATCTCGGTCGTCACGGCCGAGCAGATGCAGACTCAGGGGTCGGAAAACGTCATGCAGGCGATGCGCTATACCGTCGGCGCCTTTACGGGGCAGGTCGGCCATTCCAACCGCTATGACTATGTGATCCTGCGCGGGTTCGTCGATCGCAGTATCGACAATGTCTATCTCGACGGCCTAAAGATGATGGGGGACGATAGCACCTATAGCTCCTTCCAGATCGATCCCTATTTCCTTAATCGCGTCGATGTGATCCGCGGCCCAGCTTCGGTGCTCTATGGCCGCAACTCGCCGGGCGGCATCATCGCCGAAGACAGCAAGAAGCCACTGTTCGAAAGCTTCAACGAGGTGCAGGGCACCTTCGGCACAAACAATAAATATGGTGTCGCCTTCGATACGACCGGCGCCATCGATGACGGCAAGAAGTTCGCCTATCGCGTCACCGGCCTCGTCGAAGGCGCCGATGCGATGACCGATTATTCACGCGAACGCCGCTTCGTCATCGCGCCGTCGGTGACTGCCAAAATCAGCGATGACACTACCCTGACGGTCCAGGCCTATATCCAGCGCGAACCCGAAGGCGGGACTCATAACGGCATGCCGGCCGAAGGCATGCTGTTCCCGCGCAACGGCCAATATGTGCCGCGCCACTTCTTCGACGGTGAACCCGATGTCGAGAAGTTCGAGCGCAACGAACATATGCTGGGCTATCAGCTTGAGCATAAGTTTGACGAGAATTGGACGGCCCGTCAGAACCTGCGCTACATCAATTCCGACGTCGATATCGATCAGGTCTATCAGATCGGCTGGGATGGCGCGTCGAACCGCATCAACCGCTATTATTTCGGCGGCGAGGAATTCCTCAATGCCGTCGCGGTCGACAATCAGCTGCAGGGCAAATTCCAGACCGGTTCGCTCGACCATATCCTGGTCGGCGGCTTCGATTTCCAGCATCGCCAGGTCAAGAACGACTGGCACTACGGTGAAGTCGCGGACCTCGATGTCTTCAACCCGGTCTATGGCAACGACGGCCTGATTGCGGGCACCACCGGCGACCTGCTGGCCAAGCGTCAGCTCAATCAATATGGCCTCTATGCCCAGGACCAGATCGCGCTTGATCATTGGCGTCTGTCGCTCGGCCTGCGTCACGACTGGGTCGACACTTCCATCAACGATGTTCTTACCAACAGCAAGGTATCGGACAGCCGTCACAAGCTGACGGGTCGCGCCGGCCTGCTCTATGCCTTCGACAACGGCATTTCACCCTATATCAGCTATGCTGAAAGCTTCATTCCCAGCCTGCGCACCGATATTGCCGGCAACCCGCTGAAGCCGACCGAAGCCGCCCAATATGAAGCGGGCATCAAGTATCAGGCACCGGGGACCAACAGCATCTTCACCGCCGCCATTTTCCGCATTAACCAGGAGAATGTCGCCGTTCGCACAACACCAGGCGGTTTCGTCTATCGCGCGGCAGGCAACGTGCGTAGCCAAGGCCTGGAACTCGAAGCCAATACCCAGCTGACCGACAATTTCCGCCTGATGGCCGGTTATACTTATACAGACGCGGAATACACCAAATCGACGGACGGGAATCAGGGCCATACCCCGGCGCAGATTCCCAAACACATGGCGTCGATCTGGGGTGACTATTGGTTCGACAGCGGCCTTTTGAAGAACCTCGGTATCGGGGCCGGTGTGCGGTATGTCGGCGGCATCTGGGCCGATACCGAAAATACCCGCAAGGTGCCGGGCTACACCCTGGTCGATATGTCCGTGCGTTATGGCCTGGACGATATCGGCATGCCGGGCGGCACCGCGCGCCTCAACGTCAACAACCTCTTCGACAAGAACTATGTCGCGTCCTGCTACGATCTCGGAAATTGCTACTTCGGGGCGGAACGCTCCGTCACCGCGACCCTGAATTATAAGTTCTAGGTTGATGCGCCCCGCTTGAGGTGGGGACAAAAAAGATCGGCCGGGGGTAAGGAATCCTTCCGGCCGATTCGTCTTTAAGAGTGAGAGTGGATGGCAGTCGCAGGTCGTGAGGTCTGGCGAGGCTGTTCTTTTGCGTTTCGTAAAGCGGATCTGGCGTCATGGAAACTCCCACCAAACCGGCAAAGAAAGGCAGCCGCGGCCAATTCTGGCTGGCGCTGCACGGCTGGTGTTCGCTGCCGATCTGGATTTTTCTGCTGTTCGTCTGCCTGACCGGCACCATCGCGACGGTGGCGAGCGAGATTGTTTGGCTTTATGACCCCGAGGTGCGCGCCAGCCCCCAGGACGTTAAGCCGACGGTGAATTTCGACACCGCCATCGCCTCGATCGAGAAGCATTATCCGCACTCCAAGGTGCAGTACATCTACATCCGCGAGCCCTATCTCGCCTGGGAAGCCATCACCTCGATGCCCGACGCGCCGCGTGCGACCGTGCATATCAATCCCTATACCGGCGAGGTGCAGGGCCGAACGATCTGGGCCGGGCTGCAGAATTTCATGACCGGCCTCCATGGCTGGCTGCTGATGCCCTTTTCCACCGGCTATAACCTCGGCTGGTACATGGTGACCGCCCTCTCGATCCCGATGATCGGATCGCTCATCACCGGGCTGGTCGTCTACAAGCGGTTCTGGCGCGGCTTCCTGAAGCCGCAGCTGCGCCGGGACAAGGGATCGCGCATTTTCTGGGGTGATCTGCATCGCCTGGCCGGCATCTGGTCGATCTGGTTCATCACGATCATGAGCGTCACCGGCCTATGGTTTCTGGTGCAGGCGGTCCTCAACGACAATCAAATCCCCACCTACAGCATCGACCCGATCATGGCGCGCGAAGCCTCGCCCATCGTCAAGGACGGCAGCCGCCCGCCCGTGATCACCATCGAAGAAGCCTTCCAAAAGGCCGAAGCCGCCTTGCCAGGCCTCAAACCGCATTACATCGTCCCGCCGTCCAACGGCTTTGATTATTATTATTTCTACGGCACCACCGGCACGCCCTTCTTCAGCGACTATTCCGAACGGGTCGTGCTGAACCCCTATACCGGGGAAGTGATGAATGCCGTCGCGATCAAGGATATCGGCGGGCTTGAAATGATTGCCCAAGTGGTTCCGACCCTGCATTTCGGAACCTTCGCCGGCATTTATTCCAAGGCGGTCTGGTTCATCTTCGGCAGCTTGTTGACCCTGATGGTCGCCAGCGGGGTCGTCATCTGGACCAAGCGCGCGGTCAAATCGACCGTCTCCGCCTTCCGTCCGGTTCCGGTGGCAGCAGAATGAGTGTCGCGATGAAACCCCTGCGCTATCACCCCTGGCGGTATCACTTGAGTATCGCCGTGCTGATCATTCCGATCCTGTGGGCTGGCGATTTCCTGCACACCTTTTCGCGCGAAGGCATCGGCGTTCAGGTGTTCGAGACCAAGCAGATCGGCCCCTGGACCGCGACGCTGGCCGAAAAATACCACGCCCCGCCCTATCGCGATCCGACCGGCACCATGACCAAGGATTTCGCGGTCCGCTTCTGCGAGGGCTGCATCGATCAATTCAAGGCCGCCTACCTCAAGGTCGGCAAGCCACGCTCGGTGCGTGCCGCCGGTGCGATGCTGGGCGGTGCCGCCTATGCTATGGAAGCCCATGTCCAATTCCCGCCAAAGCTGGAGCCGACCGACACCATGTGGCTGACCATCGAAGGCTGGGACGGCAAGCTGCATCAGGTATCTTGGCCGCTGACGGAGATCACGAAATGAAGCGCCTGCTTCTCGCGGCTTTTCTAACTCTGCTGGCCGGCACAGCCGCTGCGCATTATCCCGTCTGCGGTTGCAAGAAGATCGACGGAGGCAAGATCCGCTGCATCGGCGGTTTCTCCGACGGGTCGACCGCCCCCGGCGTCACCATCGATGTGATCGGTTATGACGAGCAGATCCTGGTCCATGGCAAGACCGACGAGGCCTCGACATTCGAATTCGCGATCCCCGAGGGCGAATATTACGTGCTGTTCGATGCCGGCCCCGGCCATACGATCGAAATCGATCACGCCGACATCCCATGATCAGTGTCACCGTACGGCCTTCCAGCGTCGGACGTGAATCGCGCGGCGTGCTGGCCGCCTGCCTCGGGATTGTTGCGCTCGCAGCCCTCTATGTCGTCTGGTTGCCGCGCGACGCCAGTGTCGAGAGCGTGGCTGTCGGCACGCTCGATGCGCGCACCGACCTGACGGCATCCGAACAAGGCATCTATGCCGATCTGGTGGCAGCCACCCCCGATCTAGCCGCCCAACCCGAGGCGACACCGGACGATCTGGCCGAAGAAGCCTTGCCGCCCTTCATCCCTGATGCCGGCTGGAAAAGCCGCGGTGCCCATCAGTGGCAACGCCTAAAATCGGGCTGGCTGGTCGGCACCAGCAGCGACTCGAAACTCGCGGGGCACTTCCTGGTGTCGAGTAAGGGACCGGAGCTCCTGGTCTGGCTCAATCGATCGTCAGCCGAGGTTGGCGAAACCCATGATCACGATCTGATCGAACGTGGCTGGAAACCGGTTGGCCGCGTCTTCACGAAAGGCGTTACGCGATGAAGATCTGGCTGGCTCTATGGGCGCTGCTGATGGCGGTACCCGCCATGGCCGATGGCCTGAAGATCGGCGTTACGCTGCATCCCTACTACAGCTATGTCGCCAATATCGTGGGCGATAAGGCCGAGGTGGTGCCGCTGATCCCCGCCGGCTTCAATCCCCATGCCTATGAGCCGCGCGCCGAAGACATCAAGCGCATCGGCCGCTTGGATGTCGTGGTGCTGAATGGCATCGGCCATGATGATTTCGCGGAAAAAATGATCGCGGCATCCGAAAAGCCCAAGATGCCGATCATCGAAGCCAATAAGGATATGCCGCTGCTGCCGGCCGTCGGCAGCGCCGCACAAACCCGGGGCGGCGGCGGGCAGGTGGTGAATCCGCACACCTTCCTGTCGATCACCGGCGCTATCACCCAGGTCAATACCATCGCCAAGGCGCTGGGCGAGATCGATCCGGCAAATGCCGCGACCTACACGACCAACGCGCGGGCCTATAATCTCAAATTGCGCAAGCTCAGGGCCGCCGCTCTCGCCCAGCTCGGCACCAACGGCAAAAGCGATCTGCGGGTCGCGACCATCCATGGCGCCTATGATTATCTGCTGCGGGAATTCGGCCTCGAAGTCACCGCTGTGGTCGAGCCCGCCCATGGGATCGAGCCGAGCCCGGCGCAATTGAAGGCGACCATCGATCAGCTCCGCAGCCTCAATGTGAAGGTGATCTTCTCCGAACTGAATTTCGCCAACCCTTACGTCGAGACCGTGCGGCGCGAAACCGGTATCCGCCTCTATCCCTTCTCCCACATCTCTTACGGCGATTATACGCCTGAGAAATTCGAGGTGGAGATGACGCAGAATATGGACACGCTGGTCAAAGCCATGACGGAAGCCACCCCGTGAACGGCCCCGCGATCCACCTTGAAAACCTCGGCCTGATCCTCGGCCGCACCGAAATCCTGCGCGATGTGTCGCTGGTGGTGAAGCCTGGCAGCTGCCATGGCTTGGTCGGCCCCAATGGCGGCGGCAAGTCCACGCTGATGCGCTGCCTCTTGGGCGAAATGCCCCATAAGGGCAGCATCCGCATTGACTGGCCCGGCGCCGCGCCAGGGCGCATCGCCTATGTCCCGCAGGCCGTGACCTTGGATCAGCGCCTGCCGATGACGGTCGCCGATCTGATGCAGGTGTTTCTGGGCCGTGCCGTACCGCGTGCCGACCTGGAAGCCGCCCTCGCCCGTGTTGGGCTTGCCGACAAGATGGCCCGCCCGATCGGTCGCCTGTCGGGGGGCGAGCGGCAGCGGGTGCTGCTGGCGCAGGCGCTGTTGCCGGCACCGGACTTGCTCCTGCTCGACGAACCCATGACCGCGCTCGATGAAGCGGGAGTGCAGATCTTCGAGATAATCTTGGCTGAACTGCGCGGCCGAGCCACGATCGTCTGGGTCGAACATGACCTCGCCGCCGTCCGCCGCCATGCCGATGCCGTGACCGCCCTCAACCGCAAGATCCTGGCCGATGGCGCGCCGGAAACCGTGCTGGCACCCGACCGTATCCTCGATCTCTTCAGCCGCAGGGCCGCGTAATGGAAAGCCTGAATTACGGCTTCGTCGTCAAGGCCCTGATCGCCGGTTTGATCCTCGGCCCACTGCTGGGCGCGCTTGGAACCCTGGTGGTGGTGAAGCGCCTCGCCTTCTTTTCAGAAGCCGTCGGCCATGCGGCCCTGACCGGCATTTCGCTCGGCATTCTGGCGGGCGAGCCCTATACCGCGCCCTATGGCGGGCTGCTGGCCTTCTGCCTGATCTTCGGCATCCTGCTGAATTTTGCCCGCCTGCGCACCGGCCTCGCCTCCGACACGCTGATCGGCGTGTTCCTAGCTCTGGCCTTGGCGCTCGGGGCCAGCATGCTGCTGGTGCTGGCCGCCCGCATCAATATCCACATCCTGGAGAACGTGCTGTTCGGGTCGATCCTGACCGTCGATAACCGCGATTTGATCGTGTTGGGTGTCGTCGCGGTGCTGACCGTCGGCGCGATGATCCCGACCTTCCGCGGCATGATCCTCGCCTCGATTGACCCCATGCTGGCCCGCGTGCGCGGTGTCGCGGTGAAGCCACTGGAATATCTCTTCATCGTCATGGTCACCATCGTCACCATCGCGGCGGTGAAGATCGTCGGCGCGATCCTGGTTGGCGCCCTGCTGGTGATCCCGGCCGCGACCGCCCGCATCCTCGCCAATTCCTTGAAAGGCTTCGTTGCCATCTCAGTCGCGCTCGCCAGCATCGCGTGCGTGGCGGGTGTGCTGCTGCCGATCGAATTTGCCCTGCCGTTGCCGTCGGGCGCGGCGATCATCCTGGTCGCCGGCAGCTTCTTCCTCCTGGCCCTCACCCTGAAACCCCTCTGGGATAGAATGGGAAAGCCCGCATGAAACGCCTGCTCGCCGCCCTTCTGCTGCTGGCAAGTCCGGCGCTTGCCGAAACCAGCATCCTGACCGGCCATCCGGCCATCACCTCGCTCGCAACCGCCCTCACCAAAGGCAGCGAGATCAAGATCACGTCGGTCGTGCCGGCCTCGATCCCGATGCCGCGCCAACGGGCGTTCCTTGAAAAACGCGGCGCCGATGTGCTGGATGCCGCCGCCCTCAAAGGCACGGCCGTCATCAGTCTGCGCAGCGCCTGGGCGGAAGATCCGCTCTATCCGCTTGCCCGCCGTGCCAATATCCGCCTGATCGAGATCGATGCCGCCCGCCCGATCGACGAAGCCCTGCCCGGCCTGCCGCGCGGCCCCTATCCCTGGATGGGCCCGATCAACCTCACCCGTATGGCCGATATCCTGGCCGGCGATCTGCGGCGCTTGGTGCCAGACGCAAAGCCGATCATCGACGCCAACAACCAGGCCTTGAAGCAGGGTATCCTTGCCAAGCTGACGGCCGCCGAAACCGCTCTGCTAGAGGCCCCGAGCCTCGCAACCCTGGCCTTTGGCGACCGCTTCCAGGCTCTGGCGACCGACCTTAGCCTTGAGCTAACGGTAGAGCCGGAGCGCGATGACAGCGCCTGGACACCGGAAACTCTGGAGGCGCTCAAGAAGCGGCTAGCATCCGGACAGTTTGCCGTCGCCCTGCATGCCCGTGCCCTGCCGCCGCCCGTCATCGGTCTTTTGAGCGAGGCGAAGGTGAAACCGCTACTGATCGACACCGGAGACGCCGGCACCTGGGCCGCCCCCGTCACCCGGGTCGATGGGCTGCTGTCCTTGCTGGTGAAGACCTATACCGCCCCTTAGAGTCGATAGATTTTGCGACTCATTATTAGTTAAGGTAGTTTCCTTATCTTATCTACAGGTGGTTCACTTCGGCAGAAACGGGCAGCGCTTGGCCTATCTCGACATCGATACTCTGTTCCGGACGTTCGGACAGGACGTGCTGCGCTTCCTGCGCCGCCGGGTGTCGGACCCTGAGACGGCGGCCGACCTGACGCAGGATGCCTTCGTGCGCCTGATGGCCGCCGGCCCCGGCAGCGATCCCAAGGATATTCGCGCCTATCTGATCCGCACCGCCGCCAATCTCGCCATCGACCATGGCCGGCGCCAAAATGTGGTGCGCTTTGTCCCTGAAGACGAAGTGAGCCCGGATCATGTCGATCCGACGCCCTCGCCCGAACGCCACGCCCTCTCCCGCCTAGAGCTGGAGCGCCTACAGGAGGCGATCACCGAATTGCCGCCGCGTTGCCGCCAGGTCTTCCTGATGGCACGGATCGAAGGACTGACTTATGTCGAAATCGGCAAGCGCCTCGGCATCTCCGACAAGACCTGCTTCAGCCATATGGTGAATGCGCTGGCCTACCTGAAGCTTAAAATGCAAGATCCCGCCGATGAATCGGATCAGGAAAAGCCGCGCCCCGTTCGTCATGATAAATAGCCGCCCATTTCGGGGCTGCGCCATAAGCTGACATGATGAACACCAAATCCCCTGCTGCCATGACCGAACTCGACCTCAGCCGCCGCCTCGATCCCGTCGCGCGCGAAGCTGTGCATTGGTTTGCCCTGTTGCAGGATCGCAATGCGACCGAGGCTCAGCGCGCGGGCTTTGCGGACTGGATCGGGCAGTCGCCTCGCCATCAAGCGGCCTACGACGAGATCGAGACCCTGTGGCTGGCCGCCGGCGCGCCGCAGGCAGCCCAGCTGCCGCGCCGACGTTTCCTGCGGTATGCCGTCGCCGCTGGGGTCGCGGGCCTCGCCCTTGCCGGTACATTGCCGCTGCTGCCCTATGGTTTGGCCGACCATCGCACCGATACGGGCGAGCGCAAGACCATCGCCCTGGCCGATGGTTCGAGTGTCGATCTCTCGACCGGGACCGCCTTATCGGTCGATTTTAGCCCGACCCGGCGACGGGTAACCCTCTTGAGCGGCGCCGCCTTCTTCACCGTCGCCCCGGATCGAGGCCGCCCCTTCTCGGTCAAGGCCGATAATGGCCAGACCACCGCGCTCGGCACCGCTTTCGAGGTGGCTCATATCGGTCCCTCGGTCCGGGTGACCGTGACCGAAAGCGCGGTCGCGGTAGAAGCGGCCGGTCAGAACCTGCGCCTCACGGCTGGCCAAGCCGCCGAATATGATACGACGCGCCTCACCGCCATCGCCAAGCCCGCCGATCCGGCCGTTGCCCTTGCCTGGCGCGAAGGCCGACTGGTGTTCCTAGCAACTCCGCTCGGCGAGGTGGTCGCGGCCTTGGATCGCTGGCGCCCCGGCATGACCCAGGTGATGGATCAGCAGCTTGCAAGCCGGCCCGTCACCGCCATCATCGATGTCCGCCGCCCCGAAGCGATGCTGGACGCCCTAGCCGGCGCCCTACCCATCAAATTAGTGACCCTGTCGCCTTATCTGACATTGATCTATCCAGCTTAATTCAGCACCCCTGCCACATTTTTTCCAAAATCTTCCCAGGGATTTCGCGGCCCCATTCGTCACTTGAGAATGAGAGTGCATCGCACAGTCTGCGAGGCATGCAATTTTCAAGGGGTTGGACGAGATGAGGGGATCGAGGGTCGCGGTCGCGGCGTTATTGCTGGGTGTGTCGCTACCGACTTTGGGGTTAGCGGCCGGATCGGGGGAAGAAACCCTTGTTGCCCAGGCGCAGAGCTATAGTTTCGCCATTCCCCCGCAAGCCCTGACCTCCGCCCTAGTTCGCTATACCGCCGTCACCGGCCTGAACCTAGCCTATGATGGCGTGGTCGCCGATGGCTTGCAGTCGCCCGGCGCCAATGGAACCCTGGGACAGGACCAAGCCCTGGCCCAGCTGCTGTCCGGCACCGGCCTTGGCTATCGTTTCAGCAGCGCCAACAACGTCACGCTCTATAAGCTGCCGGTCATCAATACGGGCGCGACCACGCTTGCCCCGCTAGTGATCGAAGGCCAGGCCCGCCAGGAGACTGCCTGGGGGCCAATCGACGGCTATGTCGCCAAGCGCAGCGCCACCGGTACCAAGACCGACACCCCGTTGAATGAAACCCCGCAGTCGATCTCCGTCATCGGGCGCGAGCAGATGAACATCCAGGGCGTGACCAACATCGCCTCGGCCGTGCGCTACAGCCCCGGCATGACCGGCGAGCTCTATGGCCAGGACGTGCGCGGCTTTGGCCTACAGATCCGCGGCTTCGGCGCCTCGGACGAGGCCTTCTATCGTGACGGTCTACACCTCAAGGGCTCCAGTAATGCGAGCTTCCTGCCGCTCGACCTCTATGGCGCCGAGAAGTTCGAGATCCTGCGCGGCCCAGCCTCGGTCCTCTACGGCCAGAACAGCCCCGGCGGCCTTATCAATTACGTCAGCCGCCGCCCGAGCGACGTTTTCAGCGGCGAGGTCGAAGGCGTCATCGGCAACTTCAACCGCTATGAGGGCAAGTTCGACGTCACCGGTCCGGCCAATGATGCCGGGACCCTGCTCTATCGCTTCACCGGTCTTGCCCGCGACAGCGAGATGCAGGTCGATCATGTCGACGACAACCGCATCTTCTTCGCCCCGGCCTTCACCTGGAAACCCAACGAAGACACCAGCATCACCGTCCTGACCAACTATCAGAAGGACGATACCGGCTGGGGCATTCAGTTTCTGCCCGGGCGCGGGACCGAGCTTTACAATCCGCTCGGCACGATCAGGGTCAACCGCTTCCTAGGCGAACCTGGCCTCGATAAATTTGCCCTGGAGCAGGCCTCCATCGGCTATCAAGCCGAACATAAGATCAACGACGTCTTCACCGTCCGCCAAAACCTGCGCTTCAGCCATTTGGAGAATGATCAGCAGGCTGTCTATTCCATCGGCCTGCGACCGGACAATCACACGCTGGACCGCACCGCCGACATGGGCAAATCGACCCTGAGCAGTTTCGCCGTCGATAATCAGGCCCAGGCGAAGTTCGACACCGGCCCGATCGCCCATACCATGCTGGCCGGGTTTGACTATCAGCGTCACGCCTACCGCGATACGGGCGCCAGTGCCGGCATCGACCCCATCGATATCTTCGATCCCGTCTATGGTGCCCAGCCGAACACGCCCTGGACCGAATATAGCAATACCCGCCAGATGATGTGGCAGGCCGGCATCTATGCCCAGGAACAGATGAAGCTGTTCGACAAGCTAGTCCTGGTGGCCGGCGGCCGCTACGACTGGACATCCCAAGATACCGACGATCGGCTGAATGGCGGCTCAACCACCCAGAAGGATGGCAAGTTTACCGGCCGTCTGGGCGCGGTCTATCTGACGGACTTCGGCGCCTCGCCCTATGTCAGCTATACGGAAAGCTTCCTGCCGCAGCTCGGCACCGATTTCTCGGGTAAGCCGTTCCAGCCCGATGGCGGCCGTCAGTACGAAATCGGCGTGAAATATCAGCCCGAAGGTATGAACAGCTCGATCAATGTCGCGCTCTTTGACCTGGTCCGTCAGAACATGCTGACCACCGACACCGCCGCCCCTCCGGGCTTCCAGAAGGCCGGTGGCGAGGCCCGCTCGCGCGGTCTCGAAATCGAAGCGATCGGTAATCTCTTCCCTGGCTTCAACCTGATCGGTGCCTACGCTTACTACGACACCGAATTCACCAAGAACAACGACGGTACCGTCGGCAACACCCCTTATGGCGTCGCGAAACATCGCGCCTCGCTCTGGGCTGATTATCGCTTCGAATCCGGCCTGTTCCGCGGCTTCGGGATCGGAGGCGGCGTGCGCTACACCGGTTCGACCTTCGGTGGCGACGACAATGGCTTCAAGGTGGACGACTACACCCTGACCGACGCGACCTTGAGCTATCAGTTCGGCGGCTATCGCCTGGGCCTCAACGCCAGCAATATCTTCAACGAGCGCTATGTGACGTCCTGCTATGGCACGGACACCTGCTTCTATGGGACCGGCCGAACGGTGACCGCATCGCTCAAATACAGCTGGTAAATCCAAGGAAGGGCGGCCGGGAAACCAGCCGCCCTTTTCCGATTCAACGACCATTCGCACGGGGAGAAACCCCGTGCGCTTTTGTGTTTTAGGGAGATGGGGATGAAGGGAACGACGGTCGCGATGGCAGCCCTGCTGCTGGGAGTATCCTTGCCAAGCTTGAGCCTCGCCGCCCAAAGAGCGGAGACGGTCGATGTTGCCCAGGCCAAGAGCTATAATTTCGCGATCCCGGCCCAACCCCTGACCTCCGCCCTGGTGCGCTACACCGGCATCACCGGCCTCGACCTTGCCTATGATGGAGTGGTCGCCACCGGGCTGCCCTCGCCCGGCGCCACGGGGACCCTGGGGCAAGACCAGGCGCTAGCCCAGCTGCTGTCCGGTACCGGCATCACCTATCGTTTCAGCGGCGAGAAGAGCGTGACGCTCTATAACCTGCCGGTCGCCGATGCCGGCGCCACCACCCTGGCGCCGCTGGTGATCGAAGGCCGCACCCGCAGCGAAACCGCCTGGGGCCCGGTTGAAGGCTATGCCGCCAAACGCGCGGCCACCGCCACCAAGACCGACACCCCCCTGAACGAAACCCCGCAGTCGATCTCCGTCATCGGGCGCGAGCAGATGAATGTTCAGGGCGTCAATAGCCTGGCGACCGCCCTGCGCTATAGCCCCGGCGCCAGCGGCGAAATGTATGGCCAGGATACCCGTGGCTATGGCTTGCAATTGCGCGGCTTCACCGCCTCGGACGAATCCTATTACCGCGATGGGTTGGGCCTGCGCGGCGCCGATTATGCGACCTTCATGTCGCTCGATACCTATGGAGCAGAGCGGCTGGAAATCCTGCGCGGCCCAAGCTCGGTCCTCTATGGCCAGAACAGCCCCGGCGGCCTGATCAATTACGTCAGCCGCCGCCCGAGCGATGTATTCGGCGGCGAGATCGAGGGCGTGATCGGCAATTTCAATCGCTTCGAGGGCAAGTTCGACGTCACCGGCCCGGCGAACGACAGCGGCACCTTGCTCTATCGCTTCACCGGCCTGGTGCGCGACAGCGAGGTGCAGACCGACTATGTCGATGACGATCGTGTCTTTGTCGCCCCGGCCTTCACCTGGAAGCCGAACGAGGATACCAGCGTCACGATCCTGACCAACTACCAGAAGGATCAGACCGGCTGGTCGATGCAGTTCCTGCCGCGCAGCGGCACTGTCTCTCATAACAATAACGGCCAGATCCCGATGAGCCGCTTTGCGGGTGATCCGGATTTTGACAGCTACGATCTGGAGCAAGCCTCCATCGGCTATCTCGCCGAGCATAAGCTGAACGATACCTTCACCCTTCGGCAGAACGCCCGCCTCAGCCACCTAGAAAATACCCAGGAAGGTGTCTTCGGCATGGGCTTCGCAACGTCATCCCCTGCCGAAACTATGCTTCTGCGCTATTCCGATATGGGCAAATCCACCCTGACCAGCGCCGTCATCGATAACCAGGCCCAGGCCAAATTCGATACCGGTCCTGTTGCACACACCATGCTGGTCGGCTTCGATTATCAGCGTCACATCTATCGCGATCTCGGTGCCAGCGCCGGTGCTTCGGACCTCGACATCTTCAATCCAGTCTATGGCAACGGCCCGACCACTCCCTGGACCATCTATGGCGATACCCGCCAGGCCCTGTGGCAGGCCGGTGTCTATGGCCAGGAACAGATGAAGCTGTTCGACAAGCTGGTGGTGGTTCTGGGCGGCCGGTATGACTGGACGAACCTGCGCACCGACGATCGGCTGAATGGTGGTTCGACTGTCCAGAAGAACGACAAATTCACCGGCCGCGCGGGCCTTGTCTATCTGACCGATATCGGCCTATCGCCCTATGTCAGCTATTCGGAAAGCTTTATGCCGGAACTCGGCTCTGATGCTTCGGGCACCCCCTTCCGCCCCAGCACCGGCAGCCAATATGAGATCGGCGTCAAATATCAGCCACCCGGCATGGAAAGCTTCGTGAATCTCGCCCTGTTCGAGTTGAAGCGCGACGGGCTGCTGACGAGCGATCCTTTGTCTCCCACCAACTCCATTCAGACCGGCAAGTCACGCTCGCGCGGGTTCGAGCTGGAGGCCGTCGGCAATGTCCTGCCGGGCCTGAATATCGTCGGCGCCTATGCCTATTACGATGTCGAATTCACCGACAATGAAGACGGCACCATCGGCAATACGCCTTATGGCATCCCCAAGCACCGCGCATCGCTCTGGGCCGATTATAAGGTGCAATCGGGCGGCCTCACCGGCCTCGGCTTTGGCGGCGGCGTGCGCTACGTCGGCTGGACCTGGGGTGACGATGCCAACAGCTTCCGGGTGCGCGATTATACTCTCTTCGATGCCGCCTTAAGCTACGACTTCGGCAATTACCGCTTCGGCCTCAATGCCAGCAACCTCTTTGACAAGGATTATGTCGCGTCCTGCTCGTCCGATACCGGTTGCTATTACGGCACCGGCCGCACCGTGACAGCCTCGGTCAAATACAGCTGGTAGCTCAAAAAGAGCATCAAGAAGAACTAGACACAATCATCATTAAAGGAGGCCTTCTATTTTTAAGATTATTTTTCATGGCAATGTCGGTTAAGAAGCCGTCAGCATTGTTCGACTCCAAAAAGGCATCCAAACTAGAAGTTGAATGAAGGAATCTTTTTCCTATTTCGTCAAAATATTCTTGCATATTTTTCTTTGAAAGCCTCCCCTCGCGATGCATAAGAAGTTTCAATATAAATTCTAAATTTGCACCAACTACGTCACCATCACTCTCTATTTCCAGAGTGTCTTTTTCCAGCATCGATCCAATGGATCGGTTTATCGATTTGCGAACAAGGGTGAGATTTACCCATGCCTCGGGCCAAACATCCAAGAGCCGCTTTTTTGACACCGAATGATCTGCGTCATAATTAGAAATCATTTCGACGGAATCATTAATGTATTTTATGTGCTGTAAAACACTCTTTCTATAGTCCTTATATTTCGCCCTGACCCAAATTTGCGAATAATATCGACCACTATTTTGGTAAAACGGCAACTCTCCAGAGACCAAAACTGCAGATTTTTCTTTATCGCACCGACCGATGCTTTGAGCATTCAAGCCATTTTCTGAAATCCATGCGCCCAGGGCTTTGCGATCTTGAAAAGCAATTGGATAAAAAATGTCAGCTTCAATCGCAGTTACAAAATCCATATAAGTTGAATTAACACTCAGCGGCGATTCGGTCATATTATTCCTTTAGATCGCTTGAATAGATGACGCCTATGCTTAGTTTACCATCAGGCCTTGAGCTCACATTGAGCCATCCCGCTAGAGATAGAACACTACCATTAAGTGTGCATAATTTGTAAAATTCAACCTATATTTCAATGCCAAATAGCGCAAAGCGCGTTAGGCAAACCACCACACCAAAGTCGCCGCTGCGGTCCCGAGGCCGATGGCAGCGATCAGGTTGCGGGTGGCATACATCACGACGCAGGTCACCAGCGCTCCGACCCATTCCTTGGGCCCACTGTTCACCAACGCCGGCACGACATAGGCGACGAACAGCGTCCCCGGCAGATAGGCTAGGCCCGCGCGCAGGCGCGGTCCCGGCGACATTCGGCGGAAGAGCCAATAGCCGCCGGCGCGGTTGAGGTAAGTTAGCCCCGCCATCAGTAGGATCGCGAGCAGCGTATCGGGAGCGACATGCCAATCAATCGGCGGCATCGGTCGCCTCCTTGCGGCTATCGCGGATAAGAGCGGCGACGCAGCCCGAAAGGGCGCCGATCACGATATGCCAGCTGGTGCCCGGCAGCAGTTTAGAGACGATGATCGCCACCACGCCGGACGTAATCCAGGGCAAGATCTCGCTTTTGCCGCGCCACATGGTCACCAGCATGGCGCAGAAAACGGCAAGCGCCGCGAAGAAAGCTGGATGTCCCGCCTCTGGTTTCAGCACCGCGCCCAGCTCGTAGCCCAGACCGGTGACGATCACCCAGGTCGACCAGAGAATGATGCCGCTGCCGATCATGAAGCCGGCATCCTTGCCGCCTTTGCGCAGCTCGTTGACGCTGAGCGCCCAATTCTGGTCCGCCAGCACGAAAAGGGTACCCCAGAGGCGCCAGCCCGACAGCTTGTCGAGCCAGGGGGCCAGCACCGGCCCCATCAGAGCAAAGCGCAGATTGACGCTGAAGGTGGAAATGGCGAGCGCGAAGAAAGGCAGCGGATGCACCCAGATCGACAGCGCCAGTACCTGGGCGGATCCGGCGAACATGAGCGCGCTCATCAGCATGGCTTCGCCAAAGCTAAGGCCATGGGCCTGGGCCAACACACCGATGGTGCCGCCCCAGGGGATATAGGCCAGCACCATCTGCAGCGCGGTCTTTGCGCCGCGCAAAGCCCCCTTGATCGTAAATTGAACGGCGTCACTCATGCCGTCGTCATCCTTAAACCAGCGTCAGTAATCCTGCCGGATCATGACGCAGATTTTGTGCCGATGCGGCACCCGACTCTGCAAGGCTTCTATGCGCGAGGCAGAGGTTTAGCTGACCACGATATCTGTATGGGTGATCGAGCCACCCACACCGAGGTCGGCAACCTTATAGCCGCCGCCAGCACCGCTGCCGTCCAGATCGACCCACAGGTAGGTATTGGCGTCATAGCCCGTGCCGTTCCAATGGGTGGTGATGAAGGTCGCCTGGCCGTTGTTGCCGAAGGATCCGCTGAAGGTATTCGTGCCCAGATCATTCATGAACTGCGCGCTGTCGAGCGTACCGGACGGCAGGCCGACCACGATCTGGAACTTATCCTGGCCCGAGGTGAAGCCGACGATCGTATCGGTATCGGCCGTGAAGTCGCCGGCTGCGTAGAAGATCGTATCCGCACCCACCCCAACGGTGATGAGGTCGGCGCCCTTGCCGCCTTGCAGCCAATCGTTGCCCGCACCATCGACCATCGTGTCGTTGCCATTGCCACCGAAGAGGCTGTCGTCGTTGGCCCCGCCATCGAGATAGTCGTTGCCGTCGCCGCCATAGAGCGAGTCATTACCAGCCCCGCCGCTCAAGGTATCGGCACCGTCCCCGCCGCTGAGGATATTCGCGCCGCTATTACCGTAGAGGATGTTGTCGCCGCTATTGCCCGTGCCGTTGATCGCGCCAGAACCCATCAGGCTCAGAACTTCGACATCGCTCGACAGGGTGAAGCTGACGGTGGATTGGACCGTATCAGTGCCTTCGCTGCTGAGTTCGACGATGATATCGCCGGCATCATCGACGATATAAAGATCATTGCCCAACCCACCGCTCATCACGTCGGCGCCGGTGCCACCATAAAGGCTGTCGTTCCCGGCCCCGCCGATCAGCGTATCGTTGCCGGCATCGCCCGACAGAAGATTGTCGCCGCTATTGCCGTAAATTGTGTTGTTGTCGGCATTGCCGGTGCCATCGAGATTGGCCGAACCACTGAGGCTCAGCACTTCGACATTGGCACCCAGGGTATAGCTGACGGCCGCGATGACGGTATCGATGCCTTCGCCCGATGCTTCAAACGCGGTTTCACCGGCCGTATCGACGTAATAGAGATCGTCGCCGGTGCCGCCGCTCATGACATCCTTGCCGGCCCCGCCGTCGAGCGTATCGTTGCCAGCCCCGCCGGTCAGCGTGTCGTTGCCGGCATCGCCGAACAGCAGGTTATTGCCGCTATTGCCGATCAGGATATTGGCCGAAGTATCGCCAGTGGCGTCGATGTTGGTGGCGCCGGTCAGCGACAGAACCTCGATGCCTGCCTGGATCGTATAGCTGATCGAAGCGGCGATCGTGTCGGTACCGGCGCTGTCGGTCACGACATCGCCCATGCTGTCGACGAGGAAGAGATCATTGCCTGCCCCGCCGACCATCGTATCGTCGCCGGTGCCGCCATCGAGCGTATCATCGCCATTGCCGCCCGAGAGAACGTCGTTGCCGGCATCGCCCGACAGCAGGTTGTTACTGGCATTGCCATAGATCGTATTGTTGTCGGCATTGCCGGCACCGTTGGTCGCAGTGCCGGTCAGGCTCAGCACTTCGATATTCGCGCCGAGCGTATAGGAGACCGAGGCATTGACGGTATCGATGCCTTCGCCGCCCAGTTCGGTCACGACATCGCCGGCATTATCGACCGTATAGACATCGTCGCCCGTGCCGCCGACCATCGTGTCCGCCCCGAGACCGCCGTCGATCGTATCGTTGCCAGCCCCGCCAGAGAGGACGTCAGCGCCGGCCGCGCCCGACAGGAGGTTATCGCCGCTATTGCCGATGATGGTGTCGGCATTGGCCGTGCCAGTGCCGTTGATATTGCCAGCACCCGTCAGCGACAGAACCTCGACATTGGCGCCCAGCGTATAGGAGAAGTCGGCCTGGACCGTATCGATGCCTTCGCCGGCGGCTTCCACCACCGTGTCACTGCTATCGACGATATAGAGATCATCGCCGGTGCCGCCGACCAGCGAGTCGGTGCCGGCGCCGCCCACCAGCGTGTCATTACCGGCGCCACCGCTCAGCGTGTCGTTACCGGCATCGCCCGACAGCAGGTTGTTGCCGCTATTGCCGATGATGGTATTGGCCGAACCGTCGCCGGTGCCGTCGATATTGCCGGCACCGGTCAGGCTCAAGACTTCGATGCCGGCCTGGACCGTGTAGCTGATCGAAGCGGCAATCGTATCGATGCCACTGCTGTCGACCACCACATCACCCGCGCTATCGACGATGAAGAGATCATTGCCGGCGCCGCCAGACATGGTGTCGTCGCCGGCCCCACCATCGAGCGTATCGTTGCCCGCGCCGCCATCCAGCAAGTCATTGCCGGCCGCGCCTGAGAGGACGTTGTTGCCGGTATTGCCATAGATGGTATCGGCCTCTGAACTGCCGGTGCCATTGAGGTTGGCAGAGCCGGTCAGCGACAAGACTTCGATATTGCCGCCCAAGGTGAAGTCGAAGGACGCCTTGACGGTATCAATGCCTTCGCCGGCATTTTCGATCACCACATCGCTGGCGCTATCGACCACATACATGTCGTCGCCGATACCACCACTCATGGTGTCGTTGCCGGTACCGCCGTCGAGCGTATCGTTGCCAGCCCCGCCTTCCAGCAAGTCGTTACCGCCAGCGCCCGACAGGAGGTTATCGCCGCTATTGCCGTAAATCGTGTCTGCATTGGCCGTGCCGGTGCCATTGATATTGCCGCTGCCCGATAGCGACAGGACTTCCAGATTGGCCGTGAGCGTATAGGAGAAGTCGGCGACGACCGTGTCGATGCCGCCGCCGGCCGCTTCCACCACGATATCGCTGCTGTCGATGATATAAAGATCGTCGCCCGTGCCGCCGATCAGCGAGTCGGTGCCCGCGCCGCCTTCCAGCGTGTCGTTGCCGGCGCCGCCACTCAGCGTGTCGTTCCCCGCATCGCCGAACAGATAATTGTCGCCGCTATTGCCGATGATCGTATTGGCCGAACCGTCGCCGGTGCCGTCGATATTGGCAGAGCCCGTCAGCGACAGAACCTCGATGCCGGATTGGATCGTGTAGCTGATCGAGGCTGCGATCGTATCGATGCCACTGCTGTCGACCACAACGTCACCTGCGCTATCGACAATGAAGAGATCATTGCCGGCGCCGCTGGACATAGTGTCATCACCGGTGCCGCCGTCGAGCGTATCGTTGCCCGCGCCACCGTCCAGCAGATCGTCGCCGGCATCGCCCGACAGCAGGTTATTGCCGGTATTGCCATAGATGGTGTCGGCGTCGGAGCTGCCGGTGCCGTTGATGTTCGCAGCGCCGGTCAGGCTCAGGACTTCGATATTGCCGCCCAGTGTGAAGTCGAAAGAGGCATTAACGGTATCGATGCCCTCGCCGACATCTTCGATCACGACATCGTTGGAGCTATCGACGTAATAGACGTCGTCGCCCAGGCCGCCGCTCATGGTGTCGTCGCCCGTACCGCCGTCCAGCGTGTCGTTGCCCGCGCCGCCGATCAGCAGATCGTCGTCGGCCCCGCCATTAATGCTGTCATCGTCATCGCCGCCATCGAGCGTATCGAAGCCCGCGCCGCCGATCAGCGTATCGGCCCCGACATCACCGAAGATGCTGTCATCATCGGCGCCGCCATCAAGGCTATCGTTGCCGATACCGCCATCGATGGTATCCGCACCGACACCGCCCAGAACGGTGTCATCGCCGGCATCGCCAAAGAGACTATCGTCGTCCACGCCACCATCAATGCTGTCGTTGCCGTCGCCACCATGGATGGTGTCGAAACCGGTGCTGCCGATCAGCGTGTCATTGCCGAGACCACCGTCGATGCTGTCATCATCGGCCCCGCCGTCGATGCTGTCATCGTCCGCGCCACCATCAATGGTGTCATCGCCGATGCCGCCCAGGATCGTATCGTTGCCCGCATCGCCGGACAGGATATTGGCGCCCGAATTGCCAATGATCGAATTGGCAACCGTATTGCCGGTGCCGTCGATATCCGTGGTGCCGGTCAGCTGCAGGTTTTCAAGCTGGGCGCCCAGTGTGTAGGAAATGCTCGCCTTGACGCTGTCGGTGCCTTCGCCCGCCAGTTCGGTGATGACATCGCCGACGTCATCGACCGTATAGATGTCATTTCCGACGCCGCCGACCATCGTATCGGCGCCGAGACCACCGTCGATCGTATCGTCGCCAATCCCGCCCGACAGCAGGTTGTTGCCGGTATTGCCGGTGATGGAGTTATTCGCGTCGTTGCCGACACCGGTCAGGTTGCCGCCGCCGGTCAGCTGCAGATGTTCGAGCGTCGCGGCTAGAGTGTAATTGATCGAGGCCTGGACGCTGTCAGTGCCTTCACCCGCAAGTTCCGTCACCACATCGCCGACGTTATCAACGACGAAGGTGTCGTTGCCGAGGCCGCCCACCATCGTGTCGGCACCCGCGCCACCGATCAGCGAATCGTTACCATCGCCGCCCGACAGCACGTTATTGCCGGTATTGCCCCAGATGGTGTTGTTGTCCGAATTGCCAGTGCCGTCGATATTGCCGGCGCCCAGCAGGCTCAGCTGCTCGAAGTTGGCCCCCAGCGTGTAGGTGAAGCCGATCTTGATCAGGTCGATGCCTTCGCCGGCATATTCGATGACCGTATCGGTCAGGCTGTCCATGACGAAGGTGTCGTTGCCCTTGCCGCCGATCATGATGTCGTCGCCGACACCGCCGTCCAGGCTGTCGTTCCCGTCGCGGCCATCGAGCGTGTCATTGCCGCTCGCGCCGATCAGGGTGTTGTTGCCGTCGGTGCCGACCGCGTTGAAGCTGGCCGAACCGCCCAGCACCAGCACTTCGACATTGTCGGGCAGCGCATAGTCGAAGTTGGCATAAACGGTATCGATGCCGCCGATCGTGCCATTGAGCTCGACCACCACGTCGGTGGGATCGTCGATATAATATTTATCGTTGCCGTCGCCACCGATCAGCGAATCGGTACCGGCGCCGCCACTCATCGTATCGTCGCCGGCACCACCGCTCAGGGTATCGTCGCCCGCATCGCCGGACAGCAGGTTGTTGCCGCTATTGCCGATGATGAGGTTGTCCAGCGTATTACCATAGCCGACCAGATCCGCGGTTCCGGTCAGGCTCAGGCCTTCGATATTCGCGCCGATGGTATAGCTGTCGAGATTGGTCGAGATGATGTCGAAGCCTTGGCCCGCGGTCTCGACGACCGTGTCGGCAAAACTATCGACGATATAGACATCGTCGCCTGTGCCGCCCGACATCACGTCATCGCCGGCGCCGCCATCCAGCGTATCGTTCCCGATGCCGCCGATCAGCGTATCGATGCCGGTTCCGCCCAACATGCTGTCGTTGCCGTCGCCGCCGTCCAGACTGTCGTCGCCAGCACCACCGTCGATGGTGTCATTGCCCGCCCCGCCCGAGATGGTATCGAGACCACCCGCACCGGACAGCACGTTGTTACCACTATTGCCGATCAGCAGATCGTCGCTGCCAAGGCCGGTCCCGTTGATATTGGCCGATCCGGTCAGGCTCAGAACCTCGACATTGGCCGCCAGCGTATAGCTGACCGAGGCATAGATCGTATCCTTGCCCTCGCCCGACAGCTCGACCACCACATCGGTGCTGTCATCGACGATATAGCCATCATCGCCAACGCCGCCCGACATGGTGTCCACGCCGGTGCCGCCGTCGAGCGTGTCATTGCCGTCGCCGCCGACCAGCACGTCGTTCCCGCCGCCGCCCGACAGGGTATTGTCGCCGATATTGCCGTAGATCGTGTTGTTGTCCGCCCCGCCCGCGCCGACAAAATTGCCGGTGCCGGTCAAGCTTAGGACTTCGATATTCGCGCCGATGGTATAGCTGAGGCCGGCATAGACGGTATCCTTGCCCTCGCCCGACGCTTCGGTGACGGTGTCGGTCGCATCCTCGACGTAATAGACGTCGTCGCCCTTGCCGCCAAAGAGCGCATCGCTGCCCGCGCCGCCCGACAGCGTGTCATTGCCATCGCCGCCCGACAGCACGTCGTCGCCTGCTTCGCCGAACAGCTGATTGTCGCCGACATTGCCGATGATCGTATCGGCGTCGCCGTCGCCGGTACCCTTGAGGTTGCCCGACCCGGTCAGGCTTAGAACCTCGACATTGGCGACCAGGGTATAATCGATCGACGATTGGATCGTGTCGGAGCCTTCGCCCACCAGCTCGACCACGATGTCGCCTGCATCGTCGATGACATAGAGGTCGTTGCCGATCCCGCCCGACATGCTGTCGGCGCCGGTACCGCCATCCAGCGTGTCGTTACCTGCCCCACCCGACAGAACGTCGTTGCCGGCCATACCGGAGAGCGCGTTGTTGCCGCTATTGCCGATGATCGTATCGGCATCGCCGTCGCCCGAGCCGTTGATATTACCGGACCCGGTAAGGCTCAGGACTTCGACGTTGGCGCCAAGCGTAAAGGAGACCGAGGCATTGACCGTATCGGTGCCGGCACCCGCCGCTTCGACCGCGGTGTCGGTCGCGCTATCGACGATATAGAGATCATCGCCCGACCCGCCGGTCATGGCGTCATTACCGGTGCCGCCATCGAGCGTATCGTTGCCCGCGCCGCCGATCAGAACATCGTCGCCCGCTGCGCCCGACAGCAGATTGTTCCCGCTATTACCGATGATGGTATCGGCATCGCCGTCCCCGGTACCCTTAAGGTCCGAGGAGCCCATCAGGCTCAGAACCTCAACATTGGCGCCCAGGGTATAATCGACCGAGGATTGAACCGTATCGGTGCCTTCCCCGACCGCTTCGACGGCGAGATCGCTCGAGTCATCGACGATAAACACATCATTGCCGATGCCGCCTGACATCGTATCGACGCCGGTGCCGCCATCGAGCGTATCGTTGCCAGCTCCGCCCGACAGCACATCATCGCCGGCCATGCCGAAGAGAGCATTGTTACCACTATTGCCGATGATGGTGTCCGCATCGCCGTCACCCTTGCCGCTGATGCCGCCGGACCCGGTCAGGCTAAGCACCTCGATGTTGGCGCTGAGCGTGTAGCTCATACCGCTCTGAACCGTGTCTATGCCTTCACCGGCATTTTCGATCAGCACATCGGCATAGCTATTGACGTCATAGAGATCGTTGCCGGTGCCGCCCGACATCGTGTCGTCGCCAGCACCGCCAAAGAGCTGGTCATCACCAGCGCCGCCGATCAGCAGATCATCGCCGGCAGCACCGGAGAGGATGTTGTTGCCGCTATTGCCATAGATGGTGTCGGCATCGCCGTCGCCGGTGCCGTTGATATTGCCGCTGCCCATCAGGCTCAGCACTTCGACATTGGCGCCCAGGGTGAAGCTGGCGGTCGCCTGGACCGTATCGATGCCTTCGCCCGAGAGTTCGACCGCCGTATCGGTCGAGCTATCGACGATATAAAGATCGTCGCCGGTGCCGCCGGTCATAGCGTCGTTGCCCGTACCACCGTCGAGCGTGTCATTACCGGCACCGCCCGACAGCACGTCGTTCCCAGCCGCACCGGACAGGAGGTTATTGCCGGTATTGCCGATGATGGTATCGGCAACGGCGGTGCCCGTCCCGTTGATGTCGGTTGCCCCGGTCAGGCTCAGAACCTCGACATTGGCGGCAAGGGTATAGGAGACCGATGATTGGATCGTGTCGGTGCCTTCACCGGACAGTTCCGTCACCACATCGCTGGCGCTATCGACAATATAGAGATCATTGCCGACACCGCCCGACATGCTGTCGAGGCCTGTGCCGCCGTCCAGCGTATCATTACCCGCCCCGCCGATCAGCACATCGTTACCGGCATCGCCGGACAGCAGATTATTGCCGCTATTGCCGATGATGGTTTCGGCATTGGTGCTGCCGGTGCCGTCGATATTGCTGCTGCCCGTCAGGCTCAGCACTTCGATATTGGCGCCGATCGTATAGCTGATCGAGGCCTGGATCGTATCGGTGCCTTCGCTGGCATTTTCGACCACCACGTCGGTCAGATCATCGACGACATAAAGGTCGTTGCCGATGCCACCGCTCATGGTATCGACGCCGGCACCGCCATCCAACGTATCGTTACCCGCCCCGCCGATCAGCAGATCGTTGCCGGCCGCGCCGGAGAGCACGTTGTTGCCGCTATTGCCGATGATCGTATCGGCGTCGCCATCGCCGGTGCCGTTGATATTGCCGCTGCCGGTCAGGCTCAAGACTTCGACATTGGCGCCGAGCGTATAGGAAACCGAGGCATTGACCGTATCGGTGCCTTCGCCGACGCCTTCAACAGCCGTGTCGGTCGCGCTATCGACGATATAGAGATCGTCGCCAGTACCGCCCGACATCGCGTCATTGCCGGTGCCACCGTCGAGGGTATCGTTGCCCGCACCGCCCGACAGAACATCGTCGCCCGCCGCGCCCGACAGCAGGTTATTGCCGCTATTGCCGATGATGGTATCGGCGTCGCCATCGCCGGTACCATTGATGTCGGCAGAACCGGTCAGGCTTAGAACTTCGACATTGGCGCCAAGCGTATAGCTCACCGATGCCTGGACAGTATCCGTGCCTTCGCCAGTCAGTTCGACCGCGGTATCGGTCGCGCTATCGACGATATAGATGTCGTTGCCAGTGCCGCCGCTCATGGCGTCATTGCCGGTGCCGCCATCCAGCGTATCATTGCCGGCGCCACCGATCAGCGTGTCGTTGCCGGCATCGCCCGACAGCAGGTTATTGCCGCTATTGCCGATGATAGTTTCGGCGTTGGTGCTGCCGGTACCGTCGATATTGGCAGAGCCGGTGAGGCTCAAGACCTCGAAATTCGCGCCGATGGTATAGCTGATGGAGGCCGCGACCGTATCGGTACCTTCGCCGGCGTTTTCGACCACCACATCGGTCATCGAGTCGACGTAATAGAGATCGTCGCCAAGGCCGCCCGACATCGTGTCGTTGCCCGCCCCGCCGTCCAGCGTATCGTTGCCGAGACCGCCGATCAGGATGTCGTTATCCGCCCCGCCATCAAGGCTGTCGTTACCGTCGCCACCGCTCAAGAGATCGAGACCAGCGCCACCCGACAGGGTGTTGTTGCCGGTATTGCCGATGATGGTGTTGTCGCCCGCATTACCCGTGCCGGCGATATTGCCGCTGCCGGTCAGGCTCAAGACTTCGATATTGGCGCCGATCGTATAGCTGACCGAGGCATTGACCGTATCGGTACCTTCGCCAACGCCTTCGACGGCCGTATCCGTGGCGCTATCGACGATATAGAGATCGTCGCCCGTGCCGCCCGACATCGCATCATTGCCGGTGCCGCCATCCAGCGTGTCATTACCCGCTCCGCCCGACAGGACGTCATTGCCCGCCGCGCCCGACAGCAGGTTATTCCCGCTATTGCCGATGATGGTGTTGTTGTCGGTATTGCCGGTGCCCTTGAAGTCGCCGGTTCCGGTCAGGCTCAGCACGTCGACATTGGCGCCCAGCGTGTAATCGAACCCAACCTGGACCGTATCGATACCTGCGCCGACCGCTTCCACGACGATATCGCCGGCATCTTCGACGATATAGAGATCGTCGCCCGTGCCGCCGACCATGCTGTCGTTGCCGGTGCCGCCGCTCAAAGTATCGTTGCCGGCGCCACCGCTTAAGGTGTCGTTGCCGGCATCGCCGAACAGCAGGTTGTTACCGCTATTGCCATAGATCGTATTGGCATCGGCATTACCCGCGCCGTCGATATTGCCCGACCCGGTGAGGCTCAGGATTTCGAGGTTGGCGCCCAAGGCGTAGGAAATCGCGGCCTGGACCGTATCGGTGCCTTCGCTCGCCAGCTCCACCACGGCATCGCCGACATTATCGACGACATAGACATCATTACCGATGCCGCCGCTCATGGTGTCTGCGCCGGTGCCGCCGACCAGGCTGTCGTCGCCCGCCCCGCCGATCAGAACGTCATCGCCCGCCGCGCCCGAGAGGGTGTTATTGCCGCTATTGCCGATGATCGTATCGGCGTCGCCATCGCCCGTACCGGTGATATTGCCGGCGCCGGTCAGGCTCAGCACTTCGACATTCGCCGACAGGGTAAAGCTGATCGCGGATTGGATGGTGTCGGAGCCCTCGCCGACCCCTTCGGTCACGACATCGGCTGCGTCATCGACGATATAGAGGTCATCGCCCGTGCCACCGGCCATGCTGTCGATGCCGGCACCGCCGTCGATAGTATCGTCGCCCGTGCCGCCAAAGATCGTATCGAGGCCGGCGCCGCCCAGCAGACTGTCGTTGCCGCCGCCGCCGCTCAGGACGTCGTCACCTGCAGCGCCGGACAGCGTGTTGTTGCCGCTATTGCCGATGATGGTATCGGCGTCACCGTCGCCGGTGCCCTTCAGGTCGGCCGAACCCGTGAGGCTCAGAACCTCGACATTGGCACTCAGAGTATAATCGACTGAGGCCTCGACCGTATCGGTGCCTTCGCCCGAGAGTTCGACGATCGAATCGGTCGAGCTATCGACGATATAAAGGTCGTTGCCGGTGCCGCCCGACATGGTGTCAACACCGGTGCCGCCATCGAGCGTATCATTGCCGGCACCGCCCGCCAGGACGTCATTGCCGTCCATGCCGAAGAGCTTGTTGTCACCCGAATTGCCGATGATGGTTTCGGCATTGGCGCTACCGGTACCGTCGATATTAGTCGAGCCCAAGAGGCTCAGAACTTCGATGTTGGCGCCGATTGTATAGCTGATCGAGGCGGCAACCGTGTCCTTGCCTTCGCCGGCGGCTTCCACCACCACGTCGGTCATCGAATCGACGACGTAATAATCGTCGCCAATCCCGCCCGACATCGTGTCGTTGCCGGTACCGCCATCGAGCGTGTCATTGCCCGCACCGCCCGACAGCACGTCGTCACCCGCTGCGCCTGCCAGACTGTTATTGCCACTATTGCCGATGATGGTATCGGCGTCACCGTCGCCGGTGCCGTTGATGTTGCCAGAACCCGTCAGCGACAGGACTTCGACATTGGCGCCGAGCGTATAGGACACCGAGGCATTGACCGTGTCGGTGCCTTCACCAACGCCTTCAACCGCCGTGTCGGTCGCGCTATCGACGATATAGAGATCGTCGCCGGTGCCGCCGGTCATGGCGTCGTTACCGGTGCCGCCATCGAGCGTGTCGTTGCCAGCACCACCCGACAGAACGTCATCGCCCGCTGCGCCCGATAGCAGGTTATTGCCGCTATTCCCGATAATCGTATCGGCATCACCGTCGCCCGTGCCCTTGAGGTCACCGGTACCGGTGAGGCTCAGGACTTCGACATTCGCGCCCAGCGTATAATCGATCGACGACTGGATGGTATCGGTGCCTTCACCGACGGCCTCAACGGCCGTATCGCTGGCATCATCGACGATATAAAGATCGTCGCCCGTGCCGCCCGACATCACATCCGCGCCAGTCCCGCCGTCGAGCGTGTCGTTGCCAGCCCCGCCGCGCAGCACGTCGTTTCCGGCAGCGCCCGACAGCAAGTTATTTCCGCTATTGCCGATGATCGTATCGGCATCGCCGTCGCCCGTGCCGGCCAGGTTACCGCTGCCGGTGAGGCTCAGGACCTCGACGTTAGCCGTCAGGGTATAATCGATCGAGGATTGAACCGTATCCGTCCCCTCGCCAACATTTTCGGCCACCGCATCGCCAGCATCATCGACGATATAGAGATCGTCGCCCGTACCGCCCGACATGGTATCGGCGCCGGTACCGCCATCGAGCGTGTCATTGCCCGCGCCGCCCGACAGCAGGTCATTGCCCGCCGCGCCTCCCAGACTGTTATTTCCGCTATTGCCGATGATCGTATCGGCGTCGCCATCGCCGGTGCCGTTGATATTGCCGGCACCCGTCAGCGACAGGACTTCGACATTGGCACCCAGCGTATAGGAGACTGAGGCATTGATGGTGTCGGTGCCTTCGCCGGCACCTTCAACCGCCGTGTCGGTGGCGCTATCGACGATATAGAGATCATCGCCCGTACCGCCGCTCATGGCGTCGTTGCCGGTGCCGCCGTCCAGCGTATCGTTACCCGCGCCGCCCGACAGAACATCATCGCCTGCCGCGCCCGACAGGACGTTATTCCCGCTATTGCCGATGATCGTATCGGCGTCGCCATCGCCAGTACCGTTGATGTCGGCGGAGCCTGTCAGCGATAGAACTTCGACATTGGCGCCCAGGGTATAGCTGACCGACGCCTGGACGGTATCGGTGCCTTCACCAGTGAGTTCGATCGCAGTATCGGTCGCGCTATCGACGATATAGAGATCATTGCCGGTGCCGCCGCTCATGGCGTCATTGCCGGTGCCGCCATCGAGCGTATCATTGCCGGCGCCACCGATCAGCGTGTCGTTGCCGCCGTCGCCCGACAGAAGGTTATCGCCCGAATTGCCGATGATGGTTTCGGCATTACTGCTGCCGGTACCGTTGATATTGGCGCTGCCGATCAGGCTCAACACTTCGATATTAGCGCCGATCGTATAGCTGATCGAGGCCTGAACCGTGTCGGTACCTTCCCCGGCCAGTTCGACGACGATATCGCCCGCATCATCGACGACATAGAGATCATTGCCGATGCCGCCGCTCATGCTGTCGGCGCCCGTGCCGCCATCGAGCGTATCGTTGCCGGCACCACCGGAGAGCACGTCATTGCCGGCCATGCCGGACAGAACATTATTGCCGCTATTGCCGATGATCGTGTCGGCGTCGGCATCGCCGGTGCCGTTGATATTAGCGCTGCCCGTCAACGACAGGACTTCGACATTAGCGCCCAGCGTATAAGAGACCGAGGCCTGCACCGTATCGGTGCCTTCAGCGGCGCCTTCGACAGCCGTATCGGCGGCATCATCGACGATATAGAGATCGTCACCGGTCCCGCCCGTCATGGCGTCTATACCGGTGCCGCCATCCAGCGTGTCGTTGCCGGCCGCGCCTGTCAGCGAATCCGCGCCCGCACCACCCGACAGGAGATTGTCGCCGCTATTGCCAATGATCTCATTGTTCAGCGCATTGCCGGTACCGGAGAGGTTGCTGCTGCCGGTCAGCGACAAGGCTTCGACATTGGCGCCCAGCGTGTAATTGAAGCCGGCGTAGACCGTGTCGATCCCTTCGCCGGTCAGTTCGATGACGCTGTCGCCGACATCATCGAGGTAATAGGAGTCGTTTCCGGTGCCGCCGCTCAAGGCGTCATTGCCGGCCCCGCCGACGAGGCTATCGTCGCCCGCGCCACCGATCAGGATATCGTCGCCCGCATCACCCGACAGCAGGTTGTTGCCGCTATTGCCGACGATTGTATCGGCATCGCCGTCGCCGGTGCCCTTCAGGTCACCGGTACCCGCGAGGCTCAAGACCTCGACATTCGCGGTCAGCGTATAATCGATTGAGGAGAGGACGGTATCGGTGCCTTCGCCGACGCCTTCGACCACCAAGTCGCTTGCATCATCGACGATATAGAAATCATTGCCGGTGCCCCCGGCCATCGTGTCGGCGCCGGTGCCACCATCGAGCGTATCATTGCCGGCACCGCCCGAGAGAACGTCGTTCCCAGCCAGGCCGGAGAGGGCGTTATTGCCGCTATTGCCGATGATCGTATCGGCATCGCCATCGCCCGTGCCGCCGATATTGCCGCTGCCCGTCAGCGACAGGACTTCGACGTTGGCGCCGAGCGTATAGCTGACCGAGGCCTGGACCGTATCCATGCCCTCGGCCACGCCCTCAACCACCACGTCGCTGGCGCTATCCACGATATACACATCGTCGCCGATGCCGCCGCTCATGCTATCGGCGCCGGTGCCGCCATCGAGCGTATCATTGCCCGCCCCGCCCGACAGGACGTCGTCGCCGGCCGCGCCCGAGAGCAGGTTATTCCCGCTATTGCCGATGATGGTGTCGGCATCGCCATCACCGGTGCCGTTGATGTCGGCCGAGCCGGTGAGGCTCAAGACTTCGACATTGGCACCCAGGGTATAGCTGACGGAGGCCTGCAGCGTATCGATGCCTTCGCCGGTCAGTTCGACGGCCACGTCGCTCGCGCTGTCAGCAATATAAAGATCGTCGCCGGTCCCGCCCGACATCGTGTCGGTGCCGGTCCCGCCATCGAGCGTATCGTTGCCCGCCCCGCCGCGCAGCACGTCGTCACCGGCATCGCCCGAGAGTTTGTTGTCGCCGCTATTGCCGATGATGGTATCGGCATCGCCGTCGCCGGTACCATTGATATGGCCGCTGCCGGTGAGGCTCAGGACTTCGACATTGGCGACCAGCGTATAATCTAGATCGGCCTGGATCGTATCGGTGCCTTCGCCGGCCGCTTCGACCACGACATCGCTGGCATCGACGATATAGAGATCATTGCCGGTCCCGCCCGACATTGTGTCGGTGCCGGCGCCGCCGACCAACGTATCATTGCCAGCGCCGCCCGACAGCACATCGTCGCCCGCCGCGCCCGACAGGAGGTTATTGCCGCTATTGCCGATGATCGTATCAGCGTCACCATCACCGGTGCCGTCGATATTGCCGCTGCCCGTCAGCGACAGGACTTCGACATTGGCACCCAGCGTATAGGAGATCGATGCCTGAACGGTATCGGTGCCCTCGCCGACGCCTTCGACCGCCACGTCGCCGGCATTATCGACGACAAAGAGATCGTCGCCGGTCCCGCCATCCATGGTATCGGCACCGGTCCCACCGACCAGCGTATCGTTGCCAGCCCCGCCCGACAGCACATCGTCGCCCGCCGCGCCCGACAGGAGGTTATTGCCGCTATTGCCGATGATCGTATCGGCGTCGCCGTCGCCGGTACCCTTGAAGTCGCCAGTACCCGTCAGGCTCAGCACTTCGACATTGGCAGCCAGGGTATAATCGAACCCGACGAAGATCGTATCGATGCCATCACCGACCGCTTCGACCGCGGTATCGCCCGCATCATCAATATAATAGGCATCATCGCCCGAACCGCCGGACAGCACATCTGTGCCGGCACCACCGCTCAAGGTGTCGTTACCGGCACCACCGCGCAGGGTGTCGTTGCCGGCATCGCCCAGCAGCAGATTGTCGCCCGCATTGCCGACGATGATATTATTGAGGCTATTGCCCGTGCCGCTCAGGTTGCCGGAGCCGGCGAGGCTCAAGACTTCGACATTCGCGGTTAGGGTATAATCGATCGAGGAGAGCACGGTATCTGTGCCCTGGCCGACCAGCTCGACCACCAGATCGCCGGCATCATCGACGATATAGAAGTCATTATCGGCGCCGCCCGCCATCGTGTCGGCACCGGTGCCGCCATCGAGCGTATCATTACCCGCCGCGCCCGACAGCACATCGTCGCCGGCCGCCCCCGACAGCAGGTTATTCCCGCCATTGCCGATAATGGTATCGGCATCGCCGTCGCCGGTACCGGTCAGATCGGCGCTGCCGGTCAGGCTCAGAACTTCGACATTGGCGCCCAGGGTATAATTGATCGAGGACTGCAGGGTGTCCGTACCCTCGCCCGACGCTTCCACCGCCACATCGCCGGCATTATCGACGATATAAAGATCATCGCCGATCCCGCCGCTCATCAGGTCGGCACCGGTGCCGCCATCGAGCGTGTCGTTGCCGGCATCGCCGCTCAGCGTATCCGCCCCCGCCGCACCCGACAGCAGATTATTGCCGCTATTGCCGATGATGAGATTGGCATCCGCGCTGCCGGTGCCATTGATATTGCCGGTGCCGGTGAGCGATAGGATTTCGAGATTCGCGCTGAGGGTGTAGGAAGTGCTGGCAAGAACGGTATCGATGCCCTGACCGACCGACTCGACGATGTCATCCCCGGCATTATCGACATAGTAGAGGTCGTTACCGGTGCCGCCGACCAGCTTATCGATGCCGATGCCGCCATCCAGCGTATCGTCGCCCGCTCCGCCACTCAGCGTATCGGCGCCAGCAGCGCCCGAGAGCAGATTATCGGCGCCATTGCCGATAATGGTGTTGTCGAGGTTATTGCCAGTCCCATCGATGGCGCTGCTGCCGACTAGGCTCAAGACCTCGACATTCGCGCCCAGAGTATAGGAAAAATCGGTGCGAACCGTATCGATGCCCTGGTTGGCGGATTCAACGACGATGTCGCTCGCGGTTTCCAGCAAATAGAGATCATTGCCGGTACCGCCCGACAGCACGTCATTACCATTGCCGCCCTGGAGCGTGTCGTTACCGCCACCGCCGCGCAACGTGTCATTGCCGTCGCCGCCCGAAAGGTAATTACCGGCACTGTTGCCAACGATGATGTTGTCGAGGGTGTTGCCTGTGCCATCGATCGCAGCCGAACCGCCGAGGCTCAAGACCTCGACATTCGCGGTCAGGGTATAATCGATATAGGAGAGAACGGTATCGGTGCCCTGGCCGGGCAATTCGACCACCTGATCGCCGACATCATCGACGATATAGAAATCATTGCCGGTCCCGCCGCTCATGGTATCGGCGCCGGCGCCACCATCAAGCGTGTCATTGCCAGACCCGGTGCGGATGCGGTCGTTGCCATCGCCGGCAAAGACATAAGCCGTGCTGCCGGTCGGCGCCGTGATGACATCATTGCCACCCATGCCGATGCCGTTCAGATGGAACTTCGTCGCGCCCGCATCGGCGGCGGTCACGGTCAGATTATGGGTGGTATAGCCCCCAAGGATCGTCTCCAGGATGCCGGCATCGGTCAGCGTCTTGCCGATCACCACGCTCTGGTTATTGGAGATATTCGAGAGCGAGAGATTGAGAACTTCGAGGTTGACCGTATTGCCATTGACGGTGGTGATGCCACCGACCTTGGTCGCCCCATTCATATCCGCAAACAGCGTGTCGCGGCCAAGCCCCCCATCAACCTGGAAGGCCGGCGGCGGCGTGACGCCGGCGCTATCGCCCATGCGCGGAACATAGATCTTATCGTCGCCAGCGCCAGCCGAGATAACGTCCGCGCCGCCATAGCCGGAGATGGTGTCGTCACCACCCAGGCCATAGATGTAATCATCGCCCGTCGTGCCGGTCAGGAAGTCCGGGAATTCCGTACCCTGCTTGGCGCCGGCCGGCACCGTATCGATAATTGTGTCAGGCCGCCGCGGATCCTCATGAACCGGGAGGATCGTGCTTTTCGAGAAATCGGTTTTAAGGCCCTGCTCGTTGCCGCCACCCGAATATCCGCCGTCGCCGATGACGAAGGGATTGTTCTTGCGCAGATCGTCGCCAACATCGGTCACGATGATCTTGACGCTCAAGGCTTCGGCGGCCGTGATCACCCCTTCTGGGCCAGCCTGCACCAAACCCTGCGGGGTTAGATAGCTGGACGGAACATCATTTACATCCAGCTTGGCCTGGAAACCCAGCAGGCCTTCGATGTAATCCGCGACCTGCGCGATAGCGCTGTCTAGGGCAGCCCAATCAGCCGAAACGCTCGCGATTTCAGGACGGCTGGGGGTTGTGTCGTAATTCTCGACCCGTACCGTGGTGCCGGGTTCGACCAGGAACTGAGTGCCCGCCCCATTGGCAACCGACGCGGCCGCCGCGCGATTGGCCGGATCGCCCATCAGGGTGACCGTCAGGGCGCCGTCGCTATCCACATCGCCAACGATCTTGGTGCCACGCAGACCCACTAGGCCCGCAGGCGTGCGAATCACAAAGGCATCGGGGGCCGAGGGTGCCAGTTCGCCGGTGACGACGGCAAAACCTCCTTGCAGGATGGTGATACCAATGAAGCCCTGCTTGGTCGCCGGATCATATCGAACCTCGTCCAGCAGCAGACGGCCGTTTTCCCCAAGCGCGATGATGGAATTATCTGCCAGCACCAGGCTGATACGACCGCCTTCGCCAGTAACCAGCACATCGCCAGCCTGCAGGACACTACCGGTATCAAGCGGCTGCGCCTCTCCATCAGAGCGGGTTACGGTGGCGGTGCCTTCACGAAATGCAATCTTGCCCGCTTCATCGCCGCCCGACGCTAACATCAGCATTGTCTGATTATCTGCCAGCGACGCCACTCAGCGGGGACCTTCCAACGACGGGAATGCAGAAGCATTAAAACAACGGTGTGATCACTGTCCCACTCTATCAGTGAAAGCGTTTAGATTCACCTAAAATTGCCGACATCGTAATACATCGCTAGAGTACGAATAAAGGAACAGTCGTCGTTGCTGACCGAACACTCTGGTCAATAATGCAAACACAACCAAAAATTGATTTCTTTTATTGCACACAGTCATTTTTTTCTCGCGAGTACGCTGTCCACCAGGACTGAAAATTCCAGAACGTCAATTTTGGAAACCGCAAAAGACACAGTTAAGCATTTGAAATATATCGTCTTCTAGCGAAGACAATATTCATCTCATAGAAAATTGACAGGAAGAGTGATGAAAATTCAGTCACTCGCGGAATTGGACTCATCCACGGACCGAGCGCAAGCCTTACTATATCGACAGTTGTCCCGCACCAGACTGTAAAAAAAGTCTGGCCACAGCTTTCCGATCTCTTTCGAGAACAATCGGCCCTGAATAACGCCTGTCAGTATTAGCAGGACTGAGGTTCAGGGCCGTTGCCTTCAAGCCGGTTATCGACCGTTAATTGGCTTTACGGCTGTCTGCGACCAGGACCGGCGCCGAGCGATAATCCTTCGAGAAGAGCTGCTTCAAATTCTCGATCTTTGGCAGATCATTGAAAACGATATAAGGATAGGTGGGATTATTGGTCAGGAAGTCCTGATGATAGTCTTCGGCCGCATAGAAACTCTTGCCCGGTTCGATCTTAGTCACGATCGGCGCGCCAAAGATCTTGGTCGCATTAAGCTGGCCAATATAGGCCTCTGCCACCCGCGCCTGCTCAGCATCGGCCGGAAAGATCGCCGAGCGGTATTGCGGGCCGACATCCGGGCCTTGGCGGTTCAACTGCGTCGGGTTATGGGCAACCGAAAAGAAGATCTGCAGCAGCTGGCCGTAACTCACCTTGCGGGGATCATAGGTAATCTCGACCGCTTCGGCATGGCCGGTGCGACCCGATCCGACCGTCTCATAGACCGCCGTCGCCTTCTCGCCACCCGCATAGCCGGACGTCGCGTTCAGCACACCCTCGACATGCTGGAAGACGCCTTGCACGCCCCAGAAGCAGCCGCCGGCGAACACCGCCGTCGCCTTCATCGCGGGACCGGGTGCAAGATCGCTGGTCGGCGCCGGAATGACATAAGCCTTCTCCGACGCCTCTGCTCCTTGGAAGACAAGACCGCCCAGCGTCATGGCCGCCACGGCAAAAAGCGCCGCCTGAAATTTCTTGCGCATGATCATCGCCGTTCCTTCGTTGATAAGGGATCCTTTGCCCCGCAAGAGCACTTCTTAGATACGCACTTGGGCGTCCCCTGGATGCGGGGCATCCGGCGCCGCGCGCCGGGCGTAGATAAAGGAATGGTTCACAGGAGACGCCCCTCATGATGACACGACGCTCTCTCTTGGTCGGCAGTGCCGCGGGCTTGGTGGCGCTGGCCGCATCGCGCTGGTGGCCGACCCCGGCCCAGGCGGCGGGCCAAAGTTTTGAGATCACGAAGAGCGATAAGGAATGGCGCGCGCTGCTCTCCCCCGAACAATATGATGTCTTGCGTCAGGAGGGGACCGAGCGGCCCTTCACCAGCCCGCTTCTGGGCGAAAAACGCCGAGGCACGTTCGCCTGCGCCGCCTGCGAACTCGATCTTTTCGACTCATCGACCAAATACGACAGCGGCACTGGCTGGCCGAGTTTCTGGGCGCCGATCGAGAAGGCCGTCGGCGAAGTCGCAGATCGTTCCTGGGGCATGGCGCGCACGGCCGTGCATTGCAATCGCTGCGGCGGTCATCAAGGTCATGTCTTCGACGATGGTCCGGCACCCACGGGCCTGCGCTATTGCATAAACGGCGTTGCCCTGACCTTCAAGGCATCGGCCGCGTCCTAAGCTGGCGACAGACTCCAGCCCGTCTCTGTCGGGGTAAACAGCAGCGGCTGGGCATTGGGCAGCGAGGCAACGCTGTCCCCGCCTAACAACTGCTGCCGCAGCACCCGACCAATGCCGGAATGGGCGACGATAAGAGGCAGGCCGCCGCCGGTTATGCTGGCCAGCGCGGCGAGCACCCGCAGGGAAAAGACATCGGGCGATTCGCCGGCCCCGGGTGGGGTCGCGGCACGGTCCAGCACCCCGTGCGGCTGGCCTTCCCAATCGCCCCATCGCCGCTCGGCAAGGCCCGGCACCGTCACCAGCGGCAGATCCAGTTTCCGGGCGATCGGAGCTGCAGTTTCGCGGGCGCGGCTCAAGGGGCTGACATAGATCGCGGTAATTGGCAGCGTGGCGATCACCTGGGCCGCCGCTTCGGCCTGCCGGCGCCCCAGATCGGTCAGCGGCGTATCGGTCGATCCCGCAATGATCCGCGCGGCATTGGAAACGGTCTCGCCATGGCGCAGGAACCAGAAGGGCCCTTCGAAGAGCGGGATCACAGCGTGATGCACCGATCCAGGCTGACCCTTGCCGGGGTAAAAGCCGCTTGCCACACGGGCATATGGCGCTGGTCGCCAAAGGCCGGGACCACGACCTCGGGCGCGAGCACGCGCACCAGGGTTTTCAGGTCGGAGAGCGGCGGATGCACGTTCCAGCGCTCGAATCCCGCCCGGCCACTTTTGGTTAAAGCTTCGGCCGGCGTGCCCTTGCCGAGGTAGCCGGTGAAGAGGATCGCCGGGCCTTCGTCCTGCCAGCGTTTGGCGAGCGCACCGGCCATTCCGCCGGTCGCATTGGGCTTGGCGGCGATCATCACACCGGCGGCGGACATATCCGCGCCCAGAATGGTGAAATCCATCTTGAACAGCCGTTCGGCAGCACCGGGGCGCAGACAGTCGCTGCCATCCCCCAGCAAGAGGCCGACGATGGCGGCATTGGCCGGGCAAAGCGCGATCGGCGCGACATCGGCCAGCGCCAAAGCCATCTCCGGTCCCCGACCGCCCGCCGGGCACGGCAGCAACAGCGGATGGGCAGCGGCAGCCTTCAGTTTCGCGAGGCCTTCGGCCAGCGGTACATCATAGTCACCATAAGAGGCATCGATGATCGCCAGGCGGCTGGGCGGCGGCACATCATAGGCATAGAGCCCCGATTCCGCCGAATGATCGCCCATATAGAGAAGCCCGCCCGCGACATCGATCCGCATCCAGATGCCGCCCGGCGCATGGCCAGACCGGCCGGTCTGGACGGACAAGCCCGCGACCTCGGCCACGCCCTGCAAAGGCAGCACCTCGACCTTCCGCCCGATCAGCCGGCCGGTGACGGCGCTGGCAAAAACCTTCGGATTGCCGAGTTCCGGCAAGGCATCAAGCGCGCCGGTATGATCGACATGGGCATGGGACAGCAGCACCGCATCGACGGGACCAACCCCGGAGAGATCCGGGCGCATGCCGACGTCGGGGCCTTCACCCAGGTCGAGCAACAGACGCTTGCCGCCAACTTCGGCGAGGAAACAGGCCGGGGTTTTGCCACCGATCCCGCTGACGGAGGTGAGGCGGAGACTCATGCTGCGGCCTCCGGCAGGAGCCAGCCATCGCGCACCGCGATCTTAAGCTGACGGTCGGTCGGGGGTCGGTCGGCATCTAAGGACAAGATCAGACTTTCATCGGCGAGTGGTGCAACGGTCAGGCGCCATTGGCCACCCTGATAAAAGGCTTCGACCAGGCGGCAGTCGATCCCCGCCTCGCCCGCACCCGCCACCGCCAGATCGCGCGGGCGCAACACGGCCGAGCGCAGGCCGGAGGTGCTGGAGCCGCTGCGCACCGCTGCCCGATGCGACCACAGATCGACGACGACCCGCCCGTGATCGGCAGGGCCCATGGCGCGGGCCGGCACAATCGCGCCGCCGCCGATGAATTCGGCCACCATCCGGCTGGCGCTTTCCCGCCACAGGAGTTCCGGGGCCGCCACCTGTTCCAGGCGGCCGTCATTCATCACCGCCACCCGGTCCGCCAAAGCCATCGCTTCGGTCTGGTCATGGGTCACATAAATGAAGGTCGTGCCGAGTTCCTTGTGGAAGCGGCGGAATTCGGCCTGCATCGTCTCGCGTAGATGGGCATCGAGATTGGCGAGCGGTTCGTCGAGCAATACCAGACGCGGCCGCATGGCAAGGCAACGAGCCAGAGCGACGCGTTGACGCTGGCCACCCGACAGGTCGGAGGGACGGCGGTTGCCCTTTTCGGCCAGACCGACCTTCTCCAGCGCCTCATTCACGCGCGCCTTAATCTCCGACTTCGGCAAGCGGCGGATTTCGAGGGCAAAGGCGACATTCTGCGCCACATTCATATGCGGCCAGAGGGCATAGGATTGGAACACCATGCCGAGGTCACGATCCTCGGGCGGCAGGAAACGGCCGGGGCCTGCAACGATATCGCCATCGATCGCGATATGGCCGGCATCGGGCACTTCGAACCCGGCGATCAGGCGCAGCAACGTGGTCTTGCCGCAGCCCGACGGCCCGAGCAGGGCGACAAACTCGCGATCCGCCACATCGAGCGTCACCCGATCCACGGCCGGGGCAGAGGTCCCGAACTGACGGGTGACAATATTGAGGGTCAGCTGCGCCATGGCACCACTCCTGCGGGCAGATGACGGCCCAATCGATCGAAGAGGGTGGCCGCGCCCAGGGTCACGATAACGGTGATCACCGCCACCGCCGAGGCTGCGGGCGAATTGCCCTCATATTGCAGTTGGAACACGATGACACCCAGGGTCTCGTTGCCGGTCGACCAGAGGAGGGCCGAGACGGTCAGTTCGTTGAAGGCGGTCAGGAACACCATCAGCGCGCCGGCCGCCGCTGAAGGGGCTGCCAGCGGCAGCACGATGAGGCGCAGGCGCTGCATCAAGGTGGCGCCGGCGATCTGGCCGGCTTCCTCATAGGATCGGTCGAGGGACTCGAGCCCCGCCACCACCGGCCGCAGGGCGAGCGCAAAGAAACGGGCGACATAGGCCAGCAGCAGAATGCCGAGCGTGCCATAGAGCGTGACGCCGATGATCGGCAGCGGCTTCAGGAACACCAGGATGATGCCGATCGACAGCACGATGCCCGGCACCGCATAGGGCGCATCGGCGATGAGATCCAGCACCCGCGCCGTGCGGCTGCGGCGGAAGACCAGCAACCAGGCGAGTGGCAGGGCAAAAGCAGCCGACAGGATCGCGGCGGAGGCAGCCAGTAGGAAGGAATTCAGGAAGGCCCGCTGCGTGCTTGCCTGCTCCACCAGCACATGGGTGAAATTGCGCATCGTGACGCTGGCCGGAGAAAGCTCCACCCCGACCGCCGGCACCACGGCGGCCGCGATCAGGGACAGCAGCGGCAGCACCGCGATCGTGACCAGCACGAACCAGCAGAGGCTTTCGACCGGCAGGCGCCAGCGACCCAGCGTAAAGGGCTTCAGCGGCGTGCCGCGTTCCAGGGAAAAGCGCGCGCGATTGGCGAGAAACGCCCGGATTGCGAGACCAAAGGCCGCCAGTACGGCGAGGATCAGCGCCAGTGCCGCGACCTCGCCCAGCACCTTGGGCCCAAAGCCGTTGAGACGCTGATAGATGAGGGTGGTCAGGGTCGGATAGCGGCCGGGGATACCCAGCAAGGCCGGCACCCCGAAATTGCCGATCGCGGAAACAAAGGCCAGCGCCGCGCCGGCCAGCAGCGGGGCACGCAGGACAGGCAGGATGATCCGCCGCAAGATCGCCCAGGGTTTGGCCCCGCCGATGCGGGCGGCTTCAATGAGATTGCCCGGCACCGCTGAGAGGCCAGCACGCACGGCCAAGAAGGCGAGCGCCGCATGTTCGACCCCCATCACCAGGGCGACACCCCAGCCGGAATAAAGCGGGTTGGTCGTGCCCGGTGCCGGCGCGAGGCCCAGCGGCTTCAGGATCGGGCTGCCAGGCCCCGCCAGTTCGGCCCAGGCCATCGCCGTGATCTGCGGCGGGATCAGCCAGGGCAGCAGGAAGGTGAAGACCATCGCCGTCTTGGCACGCAGATCGCTCAAGACCGTCAGCAACGCCAAGGCCGAGCCGAGCGCGACCGAAATGAGGCTGGAGATCAGGCTGGCTTCGAGCGTATTGGCGAGCGCCCGCTGGGTCGCCTTGGAGAGCCAGATGCGCGTTAGAAGGCCGAGCACCTGGCCATCGTCGCTGGCAAAGGCTTCGGCAAAAAGACGAATCAGCGGCCAGAGCGACAATCCCCCGACATAAAGCGCGGCGACGAGCAGGAGAACCCGCTCGCCGCCGATCTTCATACCCCAGCGGGGGGTCTGCGCCGCCGAGATGGGCTCAGCCACCATAGAGGTCAGCGAACTTCTTCTTGGAGGCTTCGTCGTCTTTGAGCATCTTGGTGGCATCGCCTTCGATGAACTTCAGGCTGGCGGCATCCGGATAACCGGCCGGCGCCTTGACGCCCGGCAGGATCGGGAAGTAACCCTGGGCAACCGACTGCACCTGGGCTTCTTCGGACAGCTGCCAATCAACGAATGCCTTGGCGGCGCCCATGTTCTTGGTGGTCTTCAGGATCGCCACCGGCTGACCGATGACCGAGACGCCTTCCTTGGGGAAGACGAAATCGACCGGCGAGCCCTTGGTCTTGGCGTTGAGCGCCATGTATTCGATGATGATGCCATAGGCCTTTTCGCCGCGGGCAACCGCCTCGATCACGGTGCCATTGCCCTTGCCGGCCAGCGCGCCGCCTTCGGCCAGGGTCTCGAAATACTTCCAGCCGAATTCCGGCTTCTGGACCAGGGTCCCGACGTGGATCGCGGCGGCGCCGGAATAAAGCGGCGACGGCAGGATGGTGCTCTTGGCGGCGTCCTTGGCCAGCAGATCCATCCAGGAGGTCGGGGCGGTCTTCACTAGCGTCGTATTATAGACGATGCCAGTGGTGATCAGCTTGGTGCCGAAGAAGGTCTTGTCCGGATCGATCAGCGCCGCCGGAACCTTGCCGGTCGGGGCATCGGTATAGGCATAGAGGCGGCCGTCGTTCTTGAGCTGGGTGGCGGCAACGGCGTCGGCGATCAGCACGACGTCGGCCTGCGGGCTACCGGCGGTGAATTCGGCCTGCAGCTTGTTCATCACCTCGGTGGTGCCGGAGCGGAAGAGGTTGATCTTCACGTCGGGATATTTCGCCGTGAAGGCCTTGGTCACTTCGGCCATCTGGTCCGACGGCTGCGAGGTATAGATGGTGAGGGTGCCGCTCGGGGCCTGCGCGAAGGCGGCAAAGCTGAGCATAAGGGCTGCGATACCGGCAGAAATCAGGGTTTTCATGGTCTGTCACACTCCGCAGGGGGATGGGCTAAAACCCAGGCTGCGGTGAGGACTAACAGTCATACGTGACAGTTTCCTCGCACCAATATGACGACTCGATGACGCTCTCTCAGGGGTTTTTAAAGGGGTGCAACTAGGCCGCGAGTGCGTAGGCGGTAACTTCTTGCTGAGCGAGGTGAGCAAGAGCCAGCGGGCAAGTGTCGCAGCGCTTGTTAACGCCCGAGAGGTTGCAATGCATGCAGCCGAGGATCTTGCGCCCCACCGCCTGATTGACGGGATCTTCATCAGCAACCAGATCGTTCGCCAGCGCCAGCAGGGCGGAGTTGTGAACGCGCATTTCGGTGCGGATGCTGCTGGCGGTCATGGTCAGGTCCTCGGGGCTCGAAGGGGTGGGTCAGGAACGACCCCATGGCCAGATAATCCTCCGACACCCCCTCTTCCCTCAATTCGGCGCGTCGGCCCCTGACGCCCCGCCGAACCCGCCCTAACCCAATGGTTTAGATCGCGATATAGGCGCCGCCTATTTCGCTGGCTGCCAGCGGTAACCCGTGCCGTTACCCAGAACCTTGCCGATGCCGGGGAAGGCGATATGGGCGGCGGCCACCCAATAGCCCTTGGCCTTGCTATCCAGCATTGCCTGCAGGCGGACCTTTTCGGCCGCGCTCGGGGTGCTGTCGAACTTGATGGTGACGGCAGGATCCTTGAACTGCACATCGATGGCATGGACGAGATCGCCCCAGGCAACCAGGGTCTCAGAACCGCTGGTCACGCGATAGAGCGTGTGGCCTTCGGTATGGCCGGCAGCGCCGATCGCCTGAATGCCCGGCACCACGGTATCGCCCGGCTTGAAGGTCGCAAGCTTGCCGGCGGCGCTATAGGGCTGCAGGGCGGCGATCGCGACATCGAAACTGCCCTTCACGCTGTCATCGACCTTGGCAGCATTGCCCTTGTCGGTCCAGAAAGCGGCCTCGCTCTTATCCAGATGCACGGTGGCATTGGGGAACAGTGCTTTACCATCGGCAGTGAGGCCGCCGATATGGTCGATATGCAGATGGGTGATCAACACATCATCGATATCCTGGGGCTGATAACCAGCCGCTTTCAGGTTTTCGGCAAGCTTGCCGAGGCTCGGCCCAAAGAAGGCACCGGCGCCGGTGTCGATCAGTACCTGTTTGGCGCCGGTATCGACCAAGAAGGCGTTCACAGCGGTCGTGACATTGGGATCTTCGCCGAGGATCTGCTTCACTTCGCCGGGCTTGGCGTCGACCAGCAATTGACCCATTGGCAAGGCGACGGTGCCATCCGAAAGGGCAACGACGGTGAAGCTGCCGAGCTTCATCTTATAGGCGCCATCGGCCGCAGCGGCGGGCAGGCTGAAACTGGCGACCGAGGCTAGAAGGAAAACGGTTTTCTTGAACATGGGAAGCGTCCTGGTGAGGGGTGAATGCCCCCACCATCTGCCGAAACCACCCGCTTGAAAACTTACGAGACTGAACCTCTCCCGTTCAAAAATGTGCACCCCTCAGAAGGTCCATTGATCCTTTTCAGCGGCAAACACCGAAAGGGTGACATCGAGGAACGCCCGCAAGCGCGCTAGGCGCCTGAGATCGCGATGATAGCCGAGCCAGATCTCGCGGCTGGGGGCAGGTTCGCCCAGATCCAGGCGACGCAGGCCCGGCGTTGCATCCCCCACCGCGCGCGGCAGAACGGCGAGCCCGACCCCGGCCGCGCACATCTGCGCCTGCACGCCCCGGCTGTTCGACCCGAAGACCATCTTGGCGTTGGGTAGCTTCTGCCGCAGCCAACGGACATCGGCATATTTATCGATCTCATTAGCCATGGAGATGATCCGCTGATCCCGACCATCGCCCACCGTCGGGTCAGGCATAGAGGCGGCGGCATAGGCGGCGTAATGCATGTTCATGGCGCGCCGCTGGATAAGATCCGGCCCTTCGATCGGGATGATGCGGAAGACGAGATCTGCTTCCCGTCGCGCCAGATTGAAGAGGGCGGAGCTCGCGTGCAGTTCGACCGTCACCCCGGGATGCAGGCGCGAGAATTCCGCCAGCACCGGCGGCAGCACATAGGCCCCGAACCAATCTGCCGAGGAGAGGCGCAGCACGCCCTCCAGATCCTCCCCTTCGCCGGCGAGGCGCCGTTCGAGGGCGATGGCATTCTCTTCCATCTGTTCGGCAAGCGGCAGGATCGCCGCCCCCTCGTCCGTCAGCACAAAGCCTTCGCTGGTGCGCTGAAATAGAGTCTGGCCGGTGGCTTCCTCAAAGGCTTGCAGGCGCCGGCCGATGGTCGGATGGCTGAGCTTCAAGGCACGCGCGGCCCCGCCCAAGGTTCCGGCGCGTACAACCGCCAGGAAGATCCGCACATCGCTCCAGTCCATCACACCACCTCGTTCAAATCTGTACGGATGACAGTGCGACAGGCTCGATTTTGACACAACAGACCGCTGCCCAATCGGCAACTGGTGAAATCTGCAAGACGGCTGTCATGTCTCGGCGCACCCTCCTACTCGCCCCCGGCCAAAGATGCCGGATTGCCATCATTACTATTTTTCTGAAAAGTCAGTTCGATCTTATCATTCTGTTTTGAAATGTTGAGCGGGGGTAAACCTGTTTTCACCGAGGCGCACCAAGCGCCGCCGCCAAAACCAAAGCGAAACAGGAGACTTCAAATGGCCAAGATCACTGCAACCCCGACCCCCGGCTCCCAGCTGCTGAACGCCAAGGATCACACCCTGATCCTCATCGACTTCCAGTCGCAGATGTCGTTTGCCACCAAGTCGATCGATGCCACCAACCTGCGCAATAACGCAGCCCTCGTCTCCCAGGCTGCTGCCGGCTTCGGCGTCTCGACCATCCTCACCACGGTTGCCGAGAAGAGCTTCTCCGGCCCGATGTTCGAAGAAATCACCTCCGCCTTCCCCGGCCAGAAGCTGCTCGATCGCACTTCGATGAATACCTGGGAAGATGCTGCGGTCATCGACGAAGTGAACCGCATCGGCAAGTCCCGCATCGTGCTCGCCGGCCTCTGGACCTCCGTCTGCATCGTCGGCCCGGCCCTCTCGGCCCTCGACCAAGGCTTCGAGGTCTATGTGATCACCGATGCCAGCGGCGATATCTCGACCGAGGCCCATGAGCGAGCCGTCGAACGCATGATCCAAGCCGGTGCCCGTCCGATCACCTCGCTGCAGTACCTCTTGGAACTCCAGCGCGATTGGGCCCGCACCGAGACCTACGACATGACCACCGGCATCGCCCGCAAGGTCGGCGGCGCCTACGGCCTCGGCATCACCTACGCCAAGACCATGTTCAACGCCTCCGAAGGTCATTGATCCTTTAAAATGGGGCCGGGAAACCGGCCCCTTCCTTTTCCGGCGAGGCTTTCCCCATGAAGATGTATCTCCTCTCTCTCGGCGCCGGCCTGCTGGTCGGTCTTGTCTATAGTTTGCTGCATGTGCGATCACCCGCGCCGCCGATCATTGCACTGGTCGGATTGCTGGGTATTCTGGTCGGCGAGCAGATCATACCCGTCGGCAAGAAACTGCTCTCCGGCACCCCTCTCGCAGCTGCGGTGCAAGAATCCAACAGCAAGCCTCACCTGTTTGGTCATCTACCTGGCCATCATTCGAAATCCGAAGCCGACAAGACGGAGACCCTCTAAATGACCGGCCAAACCCCTGACCTGATCCTCCATCACGGCCTCTTCACCACGCTCGACAAGAGCAATCCGACGGCCAGTGCCGTCGCGGTCAAGGACGGGAAATTCCTCGCCGTCGGCCATGACAAAGAGGTGATGGCCCTCGCCGGCCCCACCACCAAGATCATCGATCTGAAGGGTAAGCGCGTCTTGCCGGGCCTGATCGACAACCACCTGCACATCATCCGCGGTGGCCTCAACTTCAACCTGGAACTGCGCTGGGACGGCGTCCGCTCGCTCGCCGACGCCATGGAGATGCTTAAGAAGCAGGTCGCGATCACCCCGGCCCCGCAATGGGTGCGTGTCGTCGGCGGCTTTACCGAGCATCAGTTCGTCGAAAAGCGCCTGCCTACCATCGAAGAGCTGAACGCCGTCGCCCCCGATACCCCCGTCTTCATCCTGCATCTCTATGACCGCGCCCTGCTGAACGGCGCCGCCTTGCGCGCCGTCGGCTATACCAAGGACACGCCGAACCCGCCGGGCGGCGAGATCCTGCGCGATGCCAATGGCAATCCCAATGGCCTGCTGCTGGCCAAGCCGAATGCCGGCATTCTTTATTCGACCCTCTCGAAAGGCCCGAAGCTGCCCTTCGAGTATCAGGTGAATTCGACCCGCCATTTCATGCGCGAACTCAATCGTCTGGGCGTCACCGGTGCCATCGATGCCGGCGGCGGTTTCCAGAATTATCCCGATGATTACGAAGTCATCCAGAAGCTAGCCGACGCGGATCAGCTGACCATCCGCCTCGCCTATAACCTCTTCACCCAGAAGCCCAAGGGCGAGAAGGACGATTTCCTGAATTGGACCAAGACGTCCAAATACAAGCAGGGCACCGACTATTTCCGCCACAATGGCGCCGGCGAGATGCTGGTTTTCTCCGCCGCTGACTTCGAAGATTTCCGCCAGCCCCGCCCGGATATGGCGCCGGGAATGGAAGGCGATCTCGAGGAAGTCGTACGCATCCTGGCCGAGAACCGCTGGCCCTGGCGCATGCATGCCACTTACGACGAAACCATCAGCCGCGCGCTCGATGTGTTCGAGAAGGTCAATCAGGACACCCCGCTGGAAGGCCTCAATTGGTTCTTCGACCATGCCGAGACCATTTCGGAAGAATCGATTGACCGGATCGCCGCGCTGGGCGGCGGTGTCGCCGTGCAGCATCGCATGGCCTATCAGGGCGAATATTTTGTCGAGCGTTATGGCATGGGCGCCGCCGAAGCCACCCCGCCGGTCAAGCGCATGCTCGAAAAAGGCATCAAAACCTCGGCCGGCACCGATGCGACCCGCGTCGCCTCCTATAACCCCTGGGTCTCGTTGTCCTGGATGATCACCGGCCGCACCGTCGGGGGCCTGCGCATTACCCCGCAGCAGAATTGCCTCGACCGTGAAACCGCGCTGCGCATGTGGACCGAGAACGTCACTTGGTTCTCCAACGAGGAAGGCAAGAAGGGCCGCATCGAAGTCGGTCAGCTCGCCGATCTCGTGGTGCCGGATCGCGATTTCTTCGCCTGTGCTGAAGCCGATATCGCCGACACCAGCGCTGTCCTGACCCTGGTCGGCGGCAAGGTGGTTTATGGCGCCGGCGACTTCGCCCGTTTCGATGAAACCGACATTCCGCCCGCCATGCCGGATTGGTCGCCGGTCCGCAAATTCGGCGGTTTTGCCGCCTGGGGTGTCGATCCGCAGGAACAGGCCAACACGCAAGCCAAGATCGCGGCGGCTTGCGCCTGCGCCAGCAACTGCGGCGTCCATGGTCACGATCATGCGACCGCCTGGTCGGCCAAGCTGCCGATCGCCGATCTCAAAAGCTTCTGGGGCGCTCTCGGCTGCGCCTGCTGGGCGGTCTGAGATGGCAACCCAGATCGAAACCAAGATCGGGAGCCTCGCGGCTCCCCTTCTCCCCGCCCTGCGCTGGGTCGGCCTGCTCGGCCTTTGCGCAGCTTACCTGCAAGGCGGCCTCAACAAGGCGCTGGATTTCCCCGGCGCGATTGGCGAGATGCAGCACTTTGGCCTGACACCGGCCCTGCCCTTTGCGGTGCTGACGATTGCGCTCGAACTCGGCGCCTCGGCCCTCATTCTCAGCGGTTTCTTCCGCTGGCTCGGCGCCTTGGGTCTCGCGGGCTTCACCCTGCTCGCGACCTTCCTTGCCAACCGCTATTGGGATTTGCCGATGGGGCACGATCGCTTCATGGCCGCCAATGGTTTTTATGAACATCTCGGGCTTGTCGGCGGCTTCCTGCTGGTTGCCGTCTGGGATCTCGCCAGTAAAGATCGGACAGTCCGATGAGTGACAAAGCCTCGACCGGCGGCAGTTTCGCCCCCTTCCGCCATGCCGCCTTCACGGTCCTTTGGGCCGCGACGGTCCTGGGCAATACAGGCAGCTTCATGCGGGATGTTGCCAGCTCCTGGCTGGTGACCGATCTGTCCGCCTCGCCCGCCGCCGTCGCCATGATGCAGGCCGCCGGCACCCTGCCAATCTTCCTGCTGGCGATCCCCGCCGGTGTGCTGTCGGACATTCTGGACCGCCGCAAATTCCTGATCTTCATCCAGATCATGCTGGCGTCGGTCAGCGCGGCGCTGGCGATCCTTTCGACCATGGGTCTGCTCAGCGTTTCCTCCCTGATCGGCCTGACCTTTGTCGGCGGCATCGGTGCAGCCTTAATGGCGCCGACCTGGCAGTCGATCGTGCCGGAACTGGTCGCCAAGCCAGACATCAAGAGCGCGGTTGCCCTCAATTCGCTCGGCATCAATATCGCCCGCTCCATCGGCCCGGCCATCGGCGGGTTGCTGCTGGCCTCGGTCGGCGCTGCCGCCACCTATGGCGCCGATGTCGCAAGCTACGCCATCGTCATTGCCGCCCTCATCTGGTGGAAACGCCCGGCCAGTGCCGATGATGCCCTGTCCGAACAATTCTTCGGTGCCTTCCGGGCCGGGCTGCGTTATGCCCGCGCCAGCCGCGAACTGCATGTCGTCCTACTGCGGGCAGCGGTCTTCTTCGCCTTCGGCAGTGCGGTTTGGGCCCTGCTGCCGTTGGTCGCCCGCAACCTGCTGAAAGGCGATGCCGGCTTCTACGGCATCCTGCTGGGCGCCGTCGGTGCCGGGGCGATCATGGGCGCCTTTGCCCTGCCCTATCTGCGCCGTCGCCTGAATGCCGACGGGTTGATCTTCACCTCCGGCGCGGTCATGGCCGTTGTCATGGTGATCCTGTCGCTCGCCCCGCCGCAGTGGGTTGCCGTTGCGATCCTGCTGTTCCTGGGCGCCGCCTGGATCATCGCGCTGACTACCTTGAATGGCACCGCCCAGGCGATCTTGCCGAATTGGGTGCGCGGCCGGGCCCTTGCCGTCTATCTCACCGTCTTCAATGGCGCGATGGCGGCCGGCAGCCTCGGCTGGGGCTTCATCGCCCAGGAAGTCGGCGTGCCGATGACCTTGAAACTATCGGCCGGCGCCCTGCTGGTCGCGGCCCTCATCATGCACCGCCTGAAACTGCCGACCGGCGAAGCGGACCTCGTGCCTTCCAACCATTGGCCGGAACCGCTGGTCCACGCCGAGATCACCCATGATCGCGGCCCGGTGATGATCCTCATCGAATACCGGATCCGCCGCGAGGATCGTGATGCCTTCCACCGCGTGCTGAACCGCCTGTCGCAGGAACGGCGTCGCGATGGGGCCTATGGCTGGGGCGTCACCGAGGACTCAAGCGACCCGGAACGGATCGTCGAATGGTTCATGGTGGAAAGCTGGGCCGAGCATCTGCGTCAACACAAGCGCGTCTCCAACGCCGATGCCGACATCCAGCGCGAAATCCTGGCCTTCCATCAAGGGCCGGACAAACCGGTTGTCCAACATCTGCTAACGCTGGAACGCCCGCACAAACACTAAGCTAGATCCTCTAAAAGGGTTCGGGCCGTCACCAGATCGGCGGTTCCGAACCCTTCTGTCATTCGGCCATAGACCCCGGCTAGGAGATCGCGAGCCGCGTCGCGTTTGCCCTGGGTCGCCCACAAGCGGGCAAGGCTGGTGGCGCAACGCAGTTCCCACGACAGCCCGCCCTGTTCCCCGGCGAGTTTGAGGCCCTGGAGCAGGATGTCCTCCCCCCCCGCGCGGCCCTTTTGCACCAGGATCTCGGCCTGGATTCGATGCAATTCGGGCAGCAGCCAGCCTTCGCCGGTCTTGGCACATTGGGCCAGCGCGACATCGACGGTCGCCAGCGCCTCGCGCAGGTTTCCGGCCAAAGCTTCGCCTTGCGCGAAAATGCCGAGGAACTCGGTCTGATAGAGGATGAAGTTGGCCCGGTTCAATTTCTGGATCGCGACCCGCAGCAAATTAAGCCCCCCATCGATATCGCCCCGGCGGATCGCGAGATCGCCGAGGTAACAATCGCCATAGGTATTCCAGACATCGAGCGACTGGGTACGGGTCTGATCCTTCAGCTGCGCCACATAGCGGTCGGCCGCTGCCAGATCCCCACACAGCAAGGCAATCTCGCAGGCGGCATCGGACAGCGTATGGGCCAAGGTCAGATTATGCCCCAGCGCCAGCGCGTCCTGGACGCAGCTCTCAACCTCCCGCAATGCCTGGTCCGGGAAGCCGCGCAGCCAGAGCAAACGGGCGAGCGTCAGGCGGGCCGTGATGCGCTGATCATATTGAAAGCGCACAGTGTGCGAGCGGTTGATGGGCGCTTCATAAGCGTCGAGCATCTGGGTGATATGCCGATGTGCGCCGGCAAAATCTCCGATGAAACAGAGGGAGCGGGCGATCATCCGCTCGCCTATCTGGCGGTCGGCCGGATCGGTCGCGAGATCGCAGAACTTCTGCGCCATCGCCAGGGCGGCATGGGGTTCGGCATGGTTAGTGCGGTCGACCCACAGCGCCCAAAGCGCCCGCATCTGATAATCGACGTCGCCCAGCTTCTCGGCATTCTCGAGCGTGATCGCCCAGGCATCATGACCGCTTTTGAGGCCCCCGATCGCCCGCATCTGCGGCCAGCCGAGTGCCGCATGTAGGCGCATCCGGTCGCGATCGCCGATACCATCGGGCGCGCCATCCATAGAGGCGAGCGCCCGCTGCACCCGACCCTGGCATTCGTCGACCAGCAGCAGAGCCAGCCAGAAGGGCACCGCCGCGACGGTCAGCGCGATGCCGGTCTTGGCATCGCCGCCGGGCGAGAAAGCCCAATCGAGGGCCGCGCGCAGATTGCCGATATGCCGGGCGTAATCATCGAGCCATTCCGGCGTTGGCCGGGTTTCCCATTCCGCCTCCGCCCGCTCGAACAAGGTCCGGTAATAGAGCGCATGCTGGCGCCGGTATTGTTCGACCGCACCCGCCGCATCCAACTGATCGAGCCCATAGGCGCGGGTCGTATCGAGCAGACGGTAGCGGACGGCATCACCGCCGATATCGGCCGAGATCAGCGATTTAGCGATGAGATTCGTCACCCCCGCGACGATTTCCGAGGCCGCCAGCCCCTTACCCGCGGCAACCGTGCGCGCCGCCTCCAGCGTGAAACCGCCGTTGAAGACCGCGAGGCGTTGCAGCACCAGCTGCTCGAAGGGCGGCAGCAGGCGATAGCTCCAATCCAGGGTCGCCCGCAGGGTCTGGTGGCGCGGCAAAGCAGTGCGGCGTCCGCGCGTTAGGATCTGAAAACAATCGTCGAGCGAGGCGGCCAGATCGCGCACCCCCATCATGTCGAGCTGTCCCGTGGCGAGTTCTATCGCCAGCGCAATGCCATCGAGGCGCCGACAAATCTCGGCAACAAAAGGGGCGTCTCCGTCGCGCAACTCGTAGCCGCCAAGGCATGCCGCCGCCCGTTCGACAAACAGCTGAACCGCCGGATAGGCTTGCGCCTCGGCCGCGCTCAGATCGTCTGAGGCTGGCGGGGTTTCGAGCGGACCCAGGCGCTGCAGCCATTCACCGGCCGCCCGCAATTGCTCGCGGCTGGTTACCAGCAAGCGGGTTTCCGGCACCTGGCGCAGCAGGAATTCAGCGAGATCGGTGGCGGCCGCGATCAGATGTTCGCAATTATCCAGCACGATCAGCATCTGCCGGCCGCGCAGGAATGTGATCAGCGCCGGCATCAGGGTTTCAGAGCGGTCGGTCAGGCCCAAAGCCGCCGCCAGCGCGCCCGGCACCCCCGCTTCCTCATTGACCGACGCGAGATCGACGAAGGCCACCCCATCGCGATAACTGTCGGCGACGGCTTCGGCCACCGCCAGCGCGACCGTGGTTTTGCCGATGCCGCCCGGCCCGACGATCGTAACAAGGCGCGAACTTTCTAGCTGGGTCGCGATCGCAGCAATCGTCTCATCGCGCCCAATGATGCGCGTGACGGAGATCGGCAGATGGGCCGGCAGCGGTCGGTCGGAGGATTGCTGCACGGCGGCCGGCGCCGAGGTCGCTTGGCTGGTGATCGAGGCGACGAAACAATAACCGCGCCCTGGCACATTGGCGATGAAGCGGCTAGCGGTGTGATCGTCGCCCAAGGCCTTACGCAGCGCGACGATATGCACGCGCAGGCTGGCTTCCTCGACAAAGGTGTCGGGCCAGACGCGGGCGATCAATTCTTCCTTATTGATGACTTCGCCGGGGCGGGCGGCGAGTGCGATCAGGATATCGAAGGCGCGGCTGCCAAGGCGCAAGGGTTTGCCTGCGTCCAGCAACAGACGTTGCGTCGGAAACAGCTGAAACGACCCAAAGGATAGCGCCTGCTCGCTCATAAGCCCCCTCCTTAGGAGCGACATGTTACTGAGATTGCTTGGCATTTTCCATCGTGCAACCAAGGCTGCGGTGTTTTGCCCGACCCCCGCGCAGAAGGGAGGTCATTTGCACACGTAACAGCAATTTACACCGCTTAACTCCCCTCGGGATCAGACCAGCGCGATAGTCGGATCAGACAAACGCACCCCCCCGGCTTTTCGTCCCAAAGGATCCCCCGACCATGACCTCTCCCGATATCACCACCACCCGGCGCGGCCTGCTTGTCGGCGGCGCCGTCGCGGCAGCCGCCGCAGCCCTTCCCCTTACCGCCGAGGCGGCCACCACTCCCTCCGCATCGCCCAAGAAAGGAACCAGCACCGTGAGCAGCTTCACCACCAAGGACGGCGTCGAGATCTACTTCAAGGATTGGGGCAAGGGTCAGCCCGTGGTCTTCGCCCATGGCTGGCCGCTGACATCGGACAGCTGGGAATCCCAGATGCTGCATCTGGCCAACAACGGCTTCCGGGTGATCGGCCATGATCGCCGGGGCCATGGCCGCTCCAGCCAGCCCTGGGACGGCAACGACATGGATCATTATGCCGACGATCTCGCCCAACTGATTGAACATCTCAATCTGCAAAAGGTCGTGCTGGTCGGCTTTTCGACCGGCGGCGGCGAGATCACCCGCTATATCGGCCGCCATGGCACCAAGCGCATTGCCAAATTCATCCTGGTCAGTGCCGTGCCGCCCCTGATGCTGAAAACCGATACCAACCCCGGCGGCCTGCCGCGCGAGGTGTTTGACGGCATCCGCGATGCGAGCCTGAAAGACCGCTCGCAGCTCTATAAGGATCTCGCCGCCGGTCCCTTCTTCGGCTTCAACCGGCTGGGCGCCAAAGCTTCCCAAGGCATGATCGACAGCTTCTGGCTGCAGAGCATGATGGGCGGCCACAAGAATACCTTCGACAGCATCAAAGCCTTCTCGGAAACCGATTTCCGCGAAGACCTGAAAAAGGTCGATGTCCCGACCCTGGTGATCCATGGCGACGATGATCAGGTCGTCCCGATCGATGCCGCCGGCCGTGCCTCCGCCAAACTCGTCAAGGGCGCGGTCCTCAAGGTCTATCCGGGTGCCCCCCATGGCATCACCGATACCCATAAGGACCAGCTGAACAAGGATCTGCTGGACTTCATCAAGGCCTGACGATCTTTGCCGGCGCTCTCACCAGGGCGCCGGCATCTCCCTCTTGTGAAGGAGGCTCCCCCATGAGCATCACCCTCGATCGCCGCAGCTTCCTCGTTGGCGCGACCGCCCTTGCCGGATCGGCCTGGGCCGGCCGCGCCTTTGCCGTTCCGCCGACCAGCTTCCGCCAGGGTAGTTTCGATATCTCGGTCTTCAGCGACGGTTTCATCACCTTGCCCGGCAGCATCATCGCCCCCGATGCGACGCCCGACGAACTGGCGGTGATCCTGAAGCGCCTCGAAGGCCATGACGGCAGCGCCGATCTGCGCGTCAATATTCCGCTGATCCGCAGCGGCACCGACCTGATCCTGATCGACACCGGATCAGGCGATAAATTCCAGCCCTCGGCCGGCCGGTTGCTCGACAATATGAAGGCCGCCGGGGTCGATCCCGCGTCCGTCACCAAGGTGGTCTTCACCCACGCCCACCCGGATCACAGCGGCGGCACGATCAAGCCCGACGGCAGCCTCAGCTTCCCGAACGCCACCTATTATGTCGCGGCCAAAGAATGGGACTTCTGGATGCGGCCGGATTACGAGACCGCGCTGCCCGCCGTCCTGCACGACTTCGCCCGCGGCGCCCAGCGCGATCTCGGCGCGGTGAAAGACCGGGTGAAGATCGTCCGGCCGGGTGACGATATCGTCACCGGCATCCGGGTGCTGGATACCGCCGGCCATACGCCGGGCCATATCTCGCTCGAAATTGCCGGCGGCGATGGCCTGATCATCACGGCGGACGCCATCACCAATCTGATCGTGTCATTTGAACATCCAAGCTGGCGGTTCGGCTTCGATACCGACCAGGATCTGGGGGTCAAAAACCGTGTCGCTTTGATCGAGCGCGCGGCGACCGAAAAGACCCGGCTGCTCGGCTATCACTGGTCGAATCCCGGCGCCGGCATTGCCGAGCACAAAGATGGTGCCTTCCGCTATGTGCCTGTGACGTGACCATGGGTCCTGTCCGTATCCTGATCGTCCTGACCTCGCGCCACCGTTTGGCAGGTCAGGACGCCCCCGTCGGTTTTTGGTTCGATGATTTTGTAGCGGCTTGGGATGTGTTTTCCGCTGCCGGGGCCGATATCGTGCTGGCCTCTCCCGATGGCGGCGCCCCGCCGACCGATCCCGCCAGCGACTGCCATCCAGACTCGCCCGCAACCCAAAGCTTCAAGGCAGACCGCAATGCCCGCGAAGCTCTGAACGACACGCTGTCCCTCGATCAGATCGACCCCAGCGATTTTGACGGCATCTTCTATCCCGGCGGATTCGGCCTGCTGGAAGATCTGGTGGAAGACGGCCGGTCGATCGCCCTGATCGAGGCGCTGGAGGCCGCCCATAAACCCATGGGGTTTGTCGCCCAGGGACCGGCCGTTCTGTTGCGGGCGCAATCTTCCCCCGGTGTGCCGCTGGTGGCCGGGCGCCGACTGACCGCGATCCCGCAGGACGAGGCATCGGCCCTTAAACCCGGCCTGACCGTTCCCGCGATCCCGGAGGCGCTGCAGGAGCGCGGAGCCCTGCTCAGCCTGGGTGCCGCCGGCCTCTCTCATGTGGTGCAGGACCGCGACTTGGTGACCGGCCAGAACAGTGCGTCCGCTGCCGAAACCGCCCGCGCGCTTCTCGCCGCCATAACAGGTCGTTTGCACACCTAACATCACTTTACATCCCTTCACACCCGCCAAAACGGGATCTGCGGGATAGTCAGGACGGCACCCAAGCCGCAGTTTCATCCCCTTTGAAAGGACCCATCATGCCCAAGCGCGCCCTGATCGTCGTCGATATCCAGAATGATTATTTCCCCGGTGGCCGCTGGACCCTGTCCGGCACCGACGCCGCCGCCGACAATGCCGCCAGGCTGCTGGCATCGGCCCGCACCGCCGGCGATCTGGTCGTCCATATCCGCCATGAATTCCCAACCAATGACGCTCCCTTCTTCACCCCCGGTTCGGTTGGCGCCCAGATCCATCCGAAGGTCGCGGCCCTGCCGACCGAACATGTCGTGCTGAAACATTTCATCAATTCCTATCGCGAGACCGGCCTCAAGGAGGTGCTGGATCGCGCTGGGATCGAGGAGGTCGTGATTTGCGGCAACATGAGCCATATGTGCGTCGATGCCGTGACCCGCGCCTCCAACGACTTCGGCTATCGCGTCACGGTCGTCCACGATGCCTGCGCCTCGCGCGATCTCGAATTCAACGGTGTCACGGTTCCGGCCGCCCACGCCCATGCCGCCTTCATGGCAGCCCTCGGGTTTGCCTATGCCCAGATGCTATCGACCGATCAGTATCTGGCGGCCGCCCCGGCCGTCGCTGCCTGACCGCAGAAAACGGGCGGCGTCACAGCTTTATTCTGAAGGATGCCGAACGCCGCCCGGCCTCCCCGCGTTATCGCTGCAATCGGAAGGAGGATAGCATGACCACACAATCACCACTTCTCACGCTGGCTGCCGGCTTCGTGCTGGGCGCGGCAACCACGCTTTACTGCCGCAAGACCCAGCAAATCCGGCGATCGATACCCGAGTGGATTTCGAATTATCGCCGCCAACCCGACGGCAGCATCACCCCCGATGACCTGCGGGACGGCGTGATGGAGGATTCCTTTCCAGCCAGCGATCCGCCGCCGGTCGGCGGGAATCGCTTCACCTGAAATTCAGGCCGGGGGAACTCTTCCATCATTGGGTAGTTTCTATGACAGAGCGCAGCCTAAAGCGCCGCCCTTCCTCAGGAGTTACCCCCATGAGCCTCGGCACTATTCTGCTCATCATCCTTATCTTGATTCTTGTCGGCGCCCTGCCGTCCTGGCCGTATAGCTCGGGCTGGGGCTATTACCCGTCGGGCGGTCTAGGCATCATCGTGATCATCGTGATCATCCTGCTGCTGACAGGCAGGCTATAACGGCCGTTGAACGGCCGGCTGTAATCGCCATATGATTTTTGAGACTGCAGGCCACTTTCCCCCGCAGTCTCTTGAACCCCGACCGTATCGTTACCGCGATTGTCGCGGGCAGAGCGGTCGGACGACGCGTAGGAGGTGCAGCATGCAACATAAAGGTATCAGCGGCTAATTCATCCGCTGCAACTGAACAGCGATAAGCTGAACAGGATAACGGCCCCCTCCTTCATGGAGGGGGCCGTTATTGTTTTTGGCCTACTTCGGGATTTCGACGCCGCGCTGTACCGCCGGGCGGGCAAGCCCGCGTTCCAGCCAGGCCGGCACGTTCTTCAGCTTATCGAATTCGACGATCTCGCGCGCGCCATAGAAGCCGACGAGATTGCGGACCCAGCCGATCAGCGAGATATCGGCAATGGTATACTCCTTGCCCATGATCCAGTCGCGGCCTTCCAGGCGGGTTTCCAGCACGCCGAGCAGACGCTGGGATTCCGCGCGGTAGCGCTCGAACGGGCGCTTGTCTTCGAAATCCTTACCGGCGAACTTATGGAAGAAGCCGAGCTGGCCGAACATCGGACCAACAGCCGCCATCTGGAAGAAGACCCATTGAATGGTTTCGATCTTCAAAGCCGGATCGGTCGAGAGAAACTTGCCGGTTTTCTCAGCGAGATAGATCAGGATCGCGCCCGATTCGAACAGCGCCAGCGGCTTGCCGCCCGGGCCATCGGGATCGATGATCGCCGGGATCTTGCCATTGGGGTTGAGCGACAGATATTCCGGGCCCCAGGTCTCGTTCTTGCCGATGTCGATCCGATGCGGCTCGTAGGGCAGGCCGAGTTCCTCCAGCAGAATCGAGACCTTCACGCCATTGGGCGTCGGGGTCGAATAAAGCTGCAGCCGGTCGGGGTGCTGGGCCGGCCAGCGTTTGGTGATCGGGAAGGCAGAAAGATCGGTCACTCTTTGGCTCCTTGAGCGGGCTTTTTAAGATTTTCCTCGACGATCAGGGTCAAGGTTTTCAGGCGAGCAGCAAGATCGGCTAACAGTGTCGCATCCACCCCGTCGAGCAGCGCACGTTCGTTCGCCATATCCTCGCGGTAGGCGGCCTCGACACGGGTCCGGCCTTCTTCGGTCAGTTCAGCAGATAGGCTGCGCCCGTCGCTTTCGGAAGGGGTGCGCCGGATGAGCCCGGCTTTTTCCAGCCGCCCGAGGCGATGGGTGAGGCTGCCGGAGGCGATCATCAGCGACCGGTAAAGCTCGGTCGGCGTCAGCCGGAAGGGCGGGCCGGAACGGCGCAGGGTCGCCAGCACATCGAACTCCCCACGATCCAGCCCATAGCGCGCAAAAGTCTCCTCGATCCCGCCCGAAATCAGGTTGGAGAGGCGATACATCCGCCCCAGCACCGAGACCGGCGAGGTGTCGAGATCTGGCAGTTCACGCGCCCATTGGGCCCGCACGCGGTCGATATGGTCGGCTTTGGGATCGATGGCCATGAAGCGAGCATAGCAGAATCTATCTTGACGTGAAGATAGTCTCGATCAAAGTATCTTCATATGAAGATACTTTGATCCCGCGCCTCAAGTAGGCCAACGGCCGATAGGCGCCCACACAAAGGGTCACATCATGATCGACGCCGTTCCTGCCAACCGCCCGCTCCTCTCGCTGCCGACCCTGCTGCTTCTGCTCGGCGGCTTCCTGCTAGCGGTGAATGTCAATCTGACCAAGGCCAGCGTGCTGGCGGGCCTGACGCCGGTGCAGGTCGCCTGGGGCGGCGCCTTGGGGGCAGGCTCGATCCTGTACCTTGTCAACCGCATCCAGGGTCGTAGCCTGCCGCGCGACCGCCAGCACCTGAAAGCCTTCGGTGCTCTGGCCCTGATCAGCTTCACCTTGCCCATGACCGTCGGCGTGCTGGTAACCAGCAAGATCGGCGCCTCCTATACCAGCGTCATGATGTCCCTGACGCCCCTGGTGACCCTCGCTTTGGCGGCCCTCTTCCGGATCGAAGCGCTGCGCAAGACCACCGTCATCGGCATCCTGCTGGGGCTCATCGGCGCGCTGCTGTTGGTGCTGCCCGGCTTCCAAAGCCCGGGTAGCCTCGTCTGGATGATCTGCGGTCTCGTCATCCCACTCGGCAATGCCACCGGCAATATCCTGCGCACCCTGCTAGTGCCGCGCGACACGCCCAGCCCGATCATCGCCAGCGGCATCCTGCTGACTGCCGCGGCCTTCCTCACACCCATTGCCTTGGCCCAAGGGTTCGAGGCAGCCGTCCTGCCGACCTCCGCCCTAACGGTGCTGGCCGGCGCCTGCGTTTCGGCCACCTCCAACGTCACCTTGCTGAAACTGCAATCCCTGGCGGGCCCGGTGCGCCTCAGCCAGGTCGGTTATGTCGCCGCCTGCTTTGGGGTGCTGATCGCGGCGCTGACCTTTGGCGAACGCCCCTCCTTGTCGCTGGTCATCGCCGCCGGCTTCATCATAATGGGCGTCCGTCTCACTGCCCGGCAGAGCTAGCTCTATGGCCAAGGCCCACTTCAAGATGTACCGCTGCGCCCTGGCCGGGATCGAGGGCATCGACCTTCAGAGCCGCCACACCTTCGCGCGCCACACCCACGAGCATTTCGGCATCGGCGTGCTGCTGCAGGGCGCGCAGAAATCCTTGAGCGGGCGCGGAATGGTCGAAGCAGCGCAGGGCGACGTTATCACCTTCAATCCCGGCGAGGTTCATGATGGCGCCTCGATCGGCGATGATGGCCGCTCCTGGCGGATGCTCTATTTCGCGCCCGACCGCATAACCGATGCCTTGAGCGATATGACGGGCGGACGGCAGCGCCTCGGGGAGTTCGAGCGGCCTGTTATTCAAGACTCCGCCCTCGCCCGCCGTTTTCTCGATCTCTTCCGCACTCTTACCGAAGCGAGCACAGACCTTCAGCGCGAGGAACTGCTACTGATGGTGCAGGCCGCCGTGCTCAATCGCTGGACCGAAGTGCGCCCGGCGATGATCCCGACCGCCATCGCCCGCGCCAAAAGCCTGATCGATGATGATCCGCTGACGCCCTATACGCTCGATGATCTGGGGGCCGCCTGCGGCCTTAGCCGTTTTCAGGTGCTGCGCGCCTTTGCCAAGGCCACGGGCCTGACGCCCCATGCCTATCTGGTTCAGCGCCGCATCGACCTCGCCCGCCGCCTGATCGCAGACGGCACCGCGCTGGCCGAAGCCGCCGTCGCCAGCGGCTTTGCCGATCAAAGCCACATGACACGCATCTTCACCCGCAAATATGGCTTCTCCCCCGGCGCCTATGCGGCCAGCCTGAATTAGGCACAGCCCGGCCTCAAGCAGCGCAAAGCGCGGTAGGCCAACACAAAGATCTGCAATTCCGTCCAAGACGCCACCCATCCGATCAGGCCTTCTGCCCGTCCCTAACAAAGGACAGGCCATGCGCGGTTTCAGCCATTCCTCGGACATCTGGTCGGATTTCCCCGACCTAAACGCCTGCGTGCTTGCGATCAGCGGCATCACCCCGTACGTAGAGGTCGCGGCGCAGCTCGATCACTATTCAGCCCGTGCCGCTGAACGCCTGCGCAACACCTCCGAAAGTGAACTACCGGAAATCCAGGCATGGCGCCGGACCTTTGCCAAGATGGGCCTGAAACCGACGCAATATCGCTGCGCCTCCGAAGCCTTGCTGCGGCGCTTCAAGAAGGACGGCGAGCTGCCGCGCATCCATCCGCTGATCGACCTGTGCAATGCCATCTCGCTGGCGTTTGCCATCCCGATCGCGGTCTTCGATGCCACCCGGATCGAGGGCGATCTCACCGTCCGGCGTGCCACCGGCACCGAGCGATATCTGACCTTCGGCGGTGAGATCGAACAGCCGGAAGTGGGCGAGGTGATCTTCGCCGATGCCACCGGCAATGCCCATGCCCGCCGATGGACCAATCGCCAGAGCGCGCTTTCCGCGATCCGGCCGGAGACCACGGGGGCCCTGATCGTCGCCGAGGCGTTGCACCCATCGGCCACCGAAGATATCCCCGCCCTGCTGGTCACTTTGATCGACGCCCTGTCCAGCACCTGGCCGCTCGCCGGCAGTACTGCGATCCTGACTGCAACGCGGCCGCGCTTCCTTTTCTAGGGCCAAAGATGCAAGGCTGGCGCTCATGATGAAGATCACGATGTTCAGCAGCCAGCCCTACGACCAGCGCTTCTTTGAGGAGGCCAAGGGATCGGCCTCCGTCGAAGTCACCTATCAGGAAGCCGGTCTTTCGGCCCATACCGTCGCGCTCGCCAAGGGCAGCGAAGCGGTTTGCGTCTTCGTAAATGACGTGCTGGATGCGCCGGTGTTGGAAGGGCTAAGCGCCCTCGGCGTCAAGGCGATCTTCCTGCGCTGCGCCGGCTTCAATAACGTCGATCTGAAAGCGGCCGAGCGTCTGGGTTTCTTCATCGCGCGTGTGCCTGCCTATTCGCCCGAAGCCGTGGCCGAACATGCCATCGCCTTGATCATGACCCTCAACCGCCACACCCACCGGGCCTATAACCGGGTGCGGGAGGGGAATTTCAATCTCGACGGTCTGCTGGGTTTCACCCTCCATGGCCGCACCGCCGGGATCATCGGTACCGGCAAGATCGGGCTCGCCACCGCCCGTATCCTGAAAGGTTTCGGCTGTCGGGTGCTGGGTTATGACGTTGCGCCGTCCCCCGACTTCGACGGGCTCGGCAGTCTGGTTCCGCTCGACCAGCTGATGCGGGAAAGCGATATCCTCTCCCTACATTGCCCGCTAGTCGAGGCGACCCATCATCTGATCAACAAGCAGAGTCTGGCCTCCATGAAGCCGGGCGCGATGCTGATCAATACCTCGCGCGGCGGCCTGATCGATACCAAGGCCGCGATTGCCGCCCTGAAGTCCCGCCATCTCGGCGCGCTGGCGATCGATGTCTACGAGCAGGAAGGCGGCCTTTTCTTCAAGGACCGATCGTCCGACATCATCACCGACGATGTCTTCCAGCGCCTGATGACCTTCCCCAATGTGCTGGTGACCGGCCATCAGGGCTTCTTCACGGGTGAGGCTTTGAGCGAGATCGCCGAGGTCACCTTCGCCAATATCGCCTGTTTCCAGACCAGCAAGCCTTGCCCGAATCAGGTCCGCGCCTAAGCCGCCGCGATCGCCTGCTCGCAGCGCAGCAGCATGCCGAAGAGGTCGCGCGGCTCGTCGGGATCGGCCAGCAGATCGAGTTCCTCATAGAGCCCCGTGCCCGGCAGCTGATCGCGCACGTACCGCAGGGCTGAGAAATCCTCGATCGCGAAACCTACGCTGTCGAAGAGGGTGATCGCCCGTTCACCGCTCCGGCCGGACTTGCGACCGGCGATGACTTCCCACAGCTCGTTGACCGGGTAATCAGCGTCCAACTGCTGGATCTCGCCTTCAATGCGGGTCTGGGGCGGATATTCGACGAAGATTTCCGAGCGGGTGAGGATATCGCGATGCAGTTCCGTCTTGCCGGGGCAATCGCCGCCGACAGCATTAATATGCACGCCGCTGCCGACCATATTGTCGGTCAGGATCGTCGCATATTGTTTGTCGGCCGTGACGGTGGTGATGATCTGCGCGCCTTCGACCGCTTCCTGGCCCGAAGTGCAGGCCGTGATCTGGAAGCCGAGCCCCTGCAAATTGCGGACGCATTTCTGGGTCGCACTGGGGTCGATATCATAGAGGCGTAGTTTATCCACACCCAGAATCGCCTTGAAGGCCAGGGCCTGGAATTCCGCCTGCGCGCCATTGCCGATGATCGCCATCGTATCCGCGCCCTTGGGCGCCAGATGTTTGGCCGCCACCGCCGAGGTCGCGGCGGTGCGCAGCGCCGTCAGGATCGTCATTTCCGTCAGCAGCATCGGATAGCCGTTGCCGACGTCCGAGAGCACGCCGAAGGCGGTGACCGTCTGGCGGCCGTCCTTGGTGTTCTTGGGGTGGCCATTGACGTATTTGAAGCCATAGAGCGTACCGTCACTGGTCGGCATTAGCTCGATGACGCCTTCATCGGAATGGCTGGCGACCCGCGGAGTTTTGTCGAAGCTTTCCCAGCGGCGGAAATCCTCTTCCACATAGGCGGCGAGTTCGGTCAGGAACCGATCGACCCCGATGCGCAGCACCAGCTTCATCATATGGTCGACACTGACGAAGGGAACGATGGCCAGCTTGGAGATCGCGTTCATTTTCCATAGCTCCGGGTCGGGCGGTCCATGATGCTGCGGCCCATCAGGCTCGCCACCAGATCCACCAGCAGGGTCGCGGTGCGTCCGCGCACGTCGAGAAACGGGTTGAGTTCGGCGAGATCGAGGGAGGTCACGAGCCCGCTGTCGTGCAGCATCTCCATGATGAGATGCGCCTCGCGGAAGCTCGCCCCGCCCGGCACCGTGGTGCCGACGGCCGGCGCGATCTCGGGATCGAGGAAATCGACATCCAGACTGACATGCAGCAGACCGTTTTCCGCCTCGACCCGCGCCAAAAACTGCGAGAGCAAGGTGCCGACGCCATGTTCGTCGATGGTCCGCATGTCATGCACGGTCACACCATCAGCGCGCAGGGCAATGCGTTCGGCACTATCGATGCTGCGGATGCCCAGCATGCAGACATTGGCGGGCGCAACCGGCGCCTCCAGCACGGGATAATGCCCGGCAAAGCCCGACCGCCCGATGAAATAGGCGACCGGCGTGCCATGGAGATTGCCGCTCTGGGTCGTCTCCAGCGTGTGGAAATCCGAATGGGCATCGAGCCACAGCACGAAGAACGGCCGGCCTTTTTCGGCCGCGCGCTTGGCAAGCCCCGGAATGGTGCCGGCCGCCATCGCATGATCGCCGCCCATGAAGATCGGCATGCCGTCGGCGCTTGTCTGATAGGCCGCCTCTTGCAGCGCCTCGATCCAAGCGACGATTTCCGGCAGCTGCTTCACCGCGCCATTGGGGTGAGTCAGCTTGCGCGGCGCTGCCGGCTGCACATTGCCAAGGTCTAGTACCGTATGGGCAAGCTCCTGCAAGGCCGGGCCAATACCCGCCGTCCGCAGAGCACTCGGCCCCATATCGCAGCCCATCCGTCCGGCGCCTTCTTGCACGGGCGCACCGATCAATTTGCACAGCATCGCTTGTTCCTCCAATTACCCTGGATTGGATCATGCGGTGCTGGCGGTTTGAACCATCCAGATTGGCAGATTTATCGAAATGGCTTGCCAAATCGGCAGTCTGACTTATCAAAATGGAAGATGGATGCACTCGACGAACAGCTGATCACCTTGCTGCGCCATAATGCCCGGCTCGGCATCTCCGATATCGCGGCCGCCACCGGCGCTTCGCGCGCCACGGTGCGGGCCCGGATGGAAAGATTAGAAAAATCCGGCGAGATCCTCGGCTATACCGTCATTCTGCGCGCCGATGTGGTGGATCAGCCGGTGCGCGGCATCATGCTGATCGAGATCGAAGGCCATGTGACCGACCGGGTGATCAAGACCCTGCGCGGCATTTCCGAGGTGACCGCCGTCCATACCACCAACGGCCGCTGGGACCTGGTCGTCGAACTCGGCGCCGCGACTTTGAGTGATTTCGACGGCGTGTTGCGCCGCATCCGCCTCATACCCGGCATCATGGGCAGCGAGACCAGTTTGCTGCTGGCAACCCCGAGCAGCACCAAGGCGCGGCTTTAAGGCGTAGAGGTACCTAGAACAATCGATCTCGACGTTCTTCTCGCAAATTATCCCATTCAGAAAGCAGCTCCTTATATCGCTGCAACATAATTTCTTTTTCAGTGCTTTCGAGAGGGCAATCCAAAAACCCATAGGACTGACCGCGCATTACATCAAGAATGCGAAGGTTCTCTTGATCAACGTCAGGAAATGCTTCTTTCAATATCCACAGCCCAACCCTAGCAGACTCTAAATTCAGAGGCTCTTGTCTAAGGTACCCATATATAACCCTACGAAAACCATCGTCGGCCGTGATCTCCAATATCCTGTTGATCTTCAATAAACCGCCAAGCTCCAAGATATTAAATCGAGCTTTTCTGCTATTTGAGATCGCCTGAAATGGCTCATTACGCCAACGACGCTTCTCATTCCACCAACTCAAAAAACCCTCGCACAACGCCGGATATAATCTACTCCGGCTAATAGGGTTCTCCTTAACTCGTGCGGCTGTCGCCTTTCGTAGATCTAAGCCGGAAACGAGAGATTGTTTCGCATCGGCCCAGAAGGGAGAATAAAAATCCATGCCCCCATCCTTCTCTCCAGACTCCGCGAACTTCTCTTCAGATCACAAGTCCTCCTGGAGAATTTCCCTTCTGCCCTTCGTTGGTAAATAAATTAAAGCCAAAAATTTACCAAGGCTCATCTCTTTCATAGACATGATCACCTCCAATTACTTGAAGTAGAAATTATAAGCACTATGAATACGATTTTTTCAATAAATTATCTTACTATAGTATTCGTTTGTTCAAGTATGATCTCTTAGAGCAAAGCTCTAAGCCGGCCCCAGGAAGAGATGGCTCTCTGTCTTCTCGACCCCTTCCATCCCGCGCACTTCGGTGACGATGCGGTGAAAGTCGGCGAGGCTCGGCACTTCGATCTCGGCAATCATGTCCCAGAAGCCGTTGGTGGTATGGATTGCGGCAAAGCCGAGGGTTTTGCGTAAAGTGACGATCGCGCCTTTGATGTTGCGGCCCGACAGCTCGATCATCATCACGCCCCGGATGGTGCCGACGCTGGCATCGTCGCGCATCTTGACCGTGAAGCCGGCGATGGTGCCGCTGTCGGTCAACCGGTCGAGGCGCGTCTTCACCGTGCCGGGCGCGACATCCAGCAGGGCCGCGAGTTTCGGGACCGACGCTCGGCCATTCACCCGCAGTTCGGCGACCAGCCGCCGATCGAGATCATCCATCACCCCACCTTTCGTTTTCCGCAATCAATCTGACGATATCGGCAATATTTGCGGATAAACTAGCGATAAGTGGCGTTTTCGTTACCGACAAGCAGGTTTACCATCCAGGCAGCTTCTTTTTAGGATGTGACGATGGCGCCCTGGGATCCGACGAACCGTACCCGCGAAATTTCCTACGCCTTGGTCGAAACCCCCAGCATCACCGGCACGCCGGGCGAGGCGGAATTTACCGACACCTTGCTCGGAATCCTGCGCGCAATTCCTTACTTCCAGCAGAATCCGGATGATATCGCGGTGCTGGACAGCCATGGATCCCCCCTGACCAAGAATGTGGTGGCGCTGGTGCGCGGCACCGGGCGCAAGGCCCTGGCGATGGCCGGGCATTTCGACGTGGTCGCCATCGATAATTACCGTGACCTCGCGCACCTCGCCTTCAAGCCGGACGCGCTCAAAGACGCGCTGATCGAGGATCTTTCCTCCCGCCCCCTAAAGCCATCCGAAGCCAAGGCGCTGGCGGATCTGCAAAGCGGCGAGTTCATTCCCGGGCGCGGCATGCTGGACATGAAAAGCGGGGACGCCGCCGGCATCGCGGTGCTGGAACATTTCGCAGCAACCCCGGACCGCCAGGGCAATCTCGTGCTGTGCCTGACCCCGGACGAGGAGCGCAATTCGCAAGGCATGCGCCGCCTGCGCAATGCGCTGCCGACCCTGATGGCGCGCTGGGGCATTGATATCATCGGTTGCCTCAATCTCGATGCCGTCAGCGACCAGGGCGACGGCAGCGTTGGCCGCAGCATCCATCACGGATCGATCGGTAAACTGCTGCCCTTTGCCCTTGTCATCGGCCAACCGACCCATGCCGGTTATCCCTTCGAAGGGATCAGCGCCCATGCGCTGTCCTCCGCGATCTTGCAGGCGGTCGAAGCCAATGTGGACTTAAGCGATCGCGGCAACGGCTTCTTCTCGCCCCCGCCGATTTGCCTCGAGGCCAAGGACCTGCGGCAGGTCTATGACGTCACCACGCCCGAACATGTCTGGATCGCCTTCAATTGGCTGATCCATAGCCGGACGCCTGAGTCCGTGATGGAGGCCTTTACGGCCAAGATCGCCGAGGCCACCAGCGGCGCACTCGCGCGCCTGGCCGAGGGCGCGGCCCGCTATGCCGCCGAAACCGGCGAGGCGGCCCGGCCGCCGGCGAAAGCTGCCGAGATCATCACGGTCGAGGCCTTACGCAAGCGCCTCTCTCCCGAAGCGCTGGCCCGTCTCGATGCCATCGCGGCCGCCAATGCCGATAGCGACAATCCCCTACTGCGCACCCGGTTGCAGGTGCAGGCGATGGCGTCCGAAGCCGGCCTTACCGCGCCCGCCGTCATCGTCGGGTTCGGAAGCTTGCATTATCCGCCCGTCTATCTCGATCGCACCCGCCCGATGGATCAGGATCTGCTGGCTGCGATCGACCGTGCCCGCACCAATATCGAGGCGCGCCATCAGACCACGATCAAAGATCGCGCCTATTTCACCGGCATCTCGGACATGAGCTTCCAGGGCCATCAGCCCGACAGCAAGAGCAGCGGCTTCGTCGGCGGCAATACGCCGCTGGCTGATATGGTCGATGTGCCACCTAAAGGTTTGCTGGTCTATCCCATCGTCAATATCGGCCCCTGGGGGCGGGAATATCATCAGCGCCACGAACGGTTGCACGCACCCTATGGCTTCAAGGTGCTACCGGACTTCCTGCATGAAATCGCGGTCGAGCTTTTGAAAGAGTGACGCAAAGAGATCGCGAAACCTGACAGGTTGAAATTTTAACGATCGAAGGCGCAGGCTAAGTTCAGCTTAGCCATTCGGCCCATCGATCCCTATGATTTCAAAAGAAATACAATTCCCATATCGAAATAAACCCGTCGGTTACGGGTAGATTTCGCTCGTTCAAAATTTGAAAACTCCCTTGATCCTCAAAAACATTCAAATAAGACGAGATCGCCATGACGAACTTCCTGTCGCGCCTCAAGATCACCTTGCAGATTGGATTGATCGGCGGCCTCGGTGTTGCTGCCCTGCTGGGTCTATCGGCCGTCGATGAGGTGGCGGATAGCCGGAAAGAGGCCAGCCTCGCCATCATGCGCGGACAGGTAGAGCTGAATGAAAGCCTGTCCGATCTTCAGACCAAGTTACTGGATGCCCGGCGCGCGGAAAAAGATTTTCTGCTGCGACGGGACAAAACCTACGCCGATCGCAACGCGGGGCTGATCGCCGATGCCGACCGCGTGATGGCAACCATCCTGGCAGATGAAGATGCTGCCGCCATCGCCCCGCAGATCAAGACGGCTCAGCAGGAACTCAAGAACTATAGCGCCGCCTTCGCGGCTTTGGTCGTGGCCGAAACCAAGATCGGGCTGGATGAAAACAGCGGCCTTCAAGGCGCTCTGCGCACCTCGGTCCGGTCGGCCGAACAATTGCTCAGCGGCGCATCGGAATCGCCCCTGCTGATCAGCCAGTTGATGATGCGGCGTTACCTCACACGACATCACGCAAATCCGCTGGGCAACGCTGGGGGTGATCGTGATCGCTCTGGCCGTTCTGTGTCTGCTGATGGGGCGCAGCATTTCCGGGCCGATCACCCGCCTGGCACAGGCCATCCATCAGATGACCAAGGGTAACCTGCAGATCGACGTGCCGGCGCGCGAGCGCCGCGATGAAATCGGCCAGATCGCGGAGGCCGTCGAGGTCTTCCGCGGCAATGGCCTCGAAATGCGCCGCATGCAGGAAGAAAAGCGCACCGCCGAAGAGCAGGCGATTGCCGACAAGAAGCGGCATCAGGATCAGTTGGCAGCCAGCTTCGAAAATAGCGTCGGCGGGATCGTCGGCGATGTGACGGGACAGGCTTCCGACATGCGGGCAGCAGCGCAAGGCATGGCCGGCGTCGCCGATCAAACCCGCAACCGCGCCCTGGCCGCCGCAACCGCCTCCGATCAGACCAGCGCGAACGTTCAGACCATCGCCACCGCGGCCCAGGAACTCAGCGCCTCGATCAATGAAATCTCCCGCCAGGTCAATGAATCGAGCCGGATTGCCGGCGAAGCGACCGACCAAGCCCGCCAGACCAATGCGCGGGTTGCGAGCCTCGCCGAATCGGCCGATCGCATCGGCGCCGTGGTGGCATTGATCCAGGCCATCGCCTCGCAGACCAATCTGCTAGCCCTCAATGCCACCATCGAGGCGGCGCGGGCTGGCGAGATGGGCAAGGGCTTTGCCGTCGTCGCCTCGGAGGTGAAGAACCTCGCGAACCAGACCAGCAAGGCGACCGAAGAAATCTCTGCCCAGGTTGCTGCCGTTCAGGGTGCAACGCAAGAGGCCGTGGTCGATATCCGCCCGCAATGTGCAGCAAGCCGCCATCGGCACCGAAGAGGTTGCCAACAATATCGCCGCCGTCACCGAGGCGGCGGTCGAGGCCCGCCAGACGGCCTCCCATGTGGAAGGCACCGCCCAGAAAATGCAGGACCAGGCCCGCACCCTGAACGGTCAGGTCAACGCCTTCCTAAGCGGCCTCAAGGCTAGCTGATCCGGTTGCGATTGCTGGCGCCCAGTCGCATGCTGGGCGCCATGCAGCTCTGGTATGCCCCCACCTCTCCCTTTGCCCGCAAGGTGCGCATCGCGATCCTGGAACTGGGCCTCGATACCCGCATCGAGGAGATCGCGGTCAATCCTTGGACCGACCAGGAGCTCCGCGCCCTCAATCCGCTGGCCAAGGTGCCGACGCTGGTGCGGGAGGATGGCGATGTGCTCTATGAATCCTCCGTCATCTGCGACTATCTCGACAGCCTGAGCGGCACCAGGCGTCTCTATCCCCCGGACGGCGAGAAGCGCTGGCAAGCCCTGCTGCTGCAAGGTCTGGCCGATGGGGCCTGCACGGCGGCGGGACGCCTCTTTGCCGATGAACGCCGACCGGCAAACGAGCGGTCGGACTCGATGATGCAACGCTTCGGGCAGGCGATCACGGCGACCCTGGAGAGGCTGGCCGACCAGGAGCTTTCGTTGGATCCCACCATCGGCGAGATCTCCGTCGCGGCCTTCCTCGCCTATCTCGATTTCCGCTGGCCCGGCCATCCCTGGCGCGAAGGGCGCCCTACCCTAGCCGCCTGGTTCCTGGAGATGTCCGTCCGGCGGTCGATGCAGGAAACCACCTACCACCTCTGAGGGGCCATTCCGATGTACGCACCTCAAATTGAGTTGCGCCCATCGCCGCCTGCTGGTAACGATTCAACCAGGAGGAAATGGCTCCATGGGCAAGATGACGCTTCAAGACGTCGCCTGCGAAGCCGGTGTTAGTCTCGCGACCGTCGACCGCGTCATCAATGGTCGGCCGGGCGTGCATTCGCGCACCATCGAACGCGTACAGGCGGCGATCAAGACCCTGAACTTCCACCCCGACCGGCATGCCTCCCGGTTGGCGCGGGGTCGCGACTATCATTTCCAGGTCATCCTGCCATTCGGCGAAAACGACTTCATGAAGCTGCTGGAAGCCGAGCTTCTGGCAACCGATGCCCGCCTGCGCCAGGAACGGGTGCGCATCTCCGTTCAGCAGGTCGATGTCTTCGACGGCCCGGCCCTGGCAACGGCCCTGGAGGCCCTGCCGCCGGACCTGGATGGCGTCGCGCTGGTCGCCCTCGATCACCCGGCCGTGGTCGAGGCGGTGAATACGCTGGTCGATGCCGGCGTCACCGTTTTGACCCTGGTGTCCGACCTGCCGTCCAGCCGGCGCAGTCATTTCGTCGGGATCGACAATGTTGCCGCCGGCCGCACCGCCGCCAATCTGATCGGCCGGTTTGTGCGCAAACCCGGCAAGGTCGGCCTTATCGGCGGCTCGCTGGCGCTGCGCGATCATATCGAGCGGCAATATGGCTTCGAGCAGGTGATCGCCTCCGAATTTCCCGAACTGCAAGTGCTGCCCTTACGCGAAGGACGCGATGAAAATGCGCGGGTCGAGGCGGCGGCCCGGGCGCTGTTGACTGATCATCCGGACTTGGTTGCGATCTATAGCGTCGGTGGCGGGCAATCGGGTGTAGTCTCGGCCTTGGAAGCATCCGGGCGGGCCAAGGAAGTGGTCTTCATCGCCCATGAACTGACACCGCTGGCGCGCCGCCATCTCATTCGCGGCACCATCGACGCGATCATCAATCAGGACAGTGGGCATATGGCGCGCAGCGTCGCCCGCGTCCTTTTATCGACCTGCGAAGGCGATCCGATTGTCCCGGGGCAAGAACGCATCCGGATTGACGTGTTCCTGCGGGACAACCTGCCGTAGCGAGGTTTTTTTGAGGTGCGTACCGCAGACCGGCCGACAATGCCCGGATGCGGTTCAAGAGCGGAGCTAAATATCCGCCATTCTTATTGGGAGAGACGTTCGATGAAGACGATCAAAGGACCGGCGATTTTCCTTGCCCAGTTCGCGGGCGATGCTGCGCCGTTCAATTCCTTCGACGCGATCTGTGGCTGGGCCGCAGGCCATGGCTATGAAGGCGTGCAGATCCCGAGCTGGGATAGCCGCCTGTTCGATCTGAAGAAGGCTTCGGATTCCAAGACCTATTGCGACGAGATCGCCGGGATCGCCAAATCCCACGGCCTCGCGATCACCGAGCTCTCAACCCATCTGCAGGGCCAGCTAGTGGCCGCACATCCGGCCTATGACGAGATGCTGGATGGCTTTGCGGCCCCTGAAGTGCGCGGCAACCCGAAGGCGCGCCAAGAATGGGCGGTCGATCAGGTGAAGCGCGGAGCCCGCGCCTCCAAAAACCTCGGCCTCACGGCTCATGCGACCTTCTCCGGCGCGCTCGCCTGGCCCTATCTCTATCCCTTCCCGCAGCGCCCGGCCGGCCTGATCGAAACCGCCTTTGACGAGCTCGCCAAACGCTGGAAGCCGATCCTCGATGTCTTCGAAGAAAATGGCGTCGATGCCTGCTTCGAACTACACCCCGGGGAAGATCTCTTCGACGGTACGACCTTCGAGATGTTCCTGGAGCGGGTTGGCAATCACCCCCGTGCCAATATCCTCTATGACCCGAGCCATTTCGTGCTGCAGCAGCTCGATTACCTCGCCTTCATCGACCATTATCATGAGCGTATTCGTGCCTTCCATGTGAAGGATGCCGAGTTCAATCCGACCGGCAAACAGGGCGTTTATGGCGGTTATGCGAGTTGGGTCGATCGGGCCGGCCGCTTCCGTTCGCTCGGCGACGGGCAGGTCGATTTCGCCGGCATCTTCTCCAAGATGGCGGCCTATGATTTCCCCGGCTGGGCGGTTCTGGAATGGGAATGCGCCCTGAAGCACCCCGAAGACGGCGCCCGCGAAGGGTCGGACTTCATCCGCCATCACATCATCCATGTCACCGAACGCGCCTTTGACGATTTCGCCGGCGCCGGCACGGACGAGGCCGCCAATCGGCGCCTCCTGGGTATTTAAGGAGGCGGGACGCATGACCATCGAAGCCAGCAAGCAGGCTACCCTCGGCCGCCGCATCCGCCTCGGCATGGTCGGCGGCGGACAGGGCGCCTTCATCGGCGCCGTGCATCGCCTCGCCGCCCGCATGGATGACCATTACGAACTGGTGGCCGGCGCTCTCTCGTCCGACCCTGCCCGCGCCGCCGCCTCGGCCCAGGACATCGGCTTATCGCCTGATCGCTCTTATAGCTCTTACGAGGAAATGGCGAAGGTCGAGGCCAGCCTGCCGGACGGGATCGAGGCGGTTGCCATCGTCACCCCGAACCATATGCATGCGCCAGTCGCCAAGGCCTTCCTCAAGGCCGGCATCCATGTGATCTGCGACAAGCCGATGACCACCACGGTGGCAGAGGCGCGCGAGCTGGTGGATCTGGTCAAGAGCAGCGGCAAGATCTTTGCCCTCACCCATAATTACACCGGCTATCCGATGGTTCGGCATGCGCGAGCGATGGTCACTGACGGTACGCTCGGTACCATCCGCCTGGTGCAGGTTGAATATCCGCAAGACTGGATGACCGAAAAGACCGAAAGCACCGGATCGAAACAGGCCGAATGGCGGGTCGATCCCAAGCGGTCGGGCGCCGGCGGGGCGATCGGCGATATCGGGACCCACGCCTATAACATCGCCTGTTTCGTCAGCCAGCTGAAAGCCAAGGAACTCTGCGCCGAACTCACCTCCTTTGGGGAGGGCCGGATGCTGGATGATGACGTGCAGATCCTGTTGCGTTTCGAAGGCGGGGCCAAGGGCATGCTCTGGGCCAGCCAGGTCGCGCCGGGCAACGAGAATGGCCTGAAGCTGCGGATCTATGGCACCAAGGGCGGCATCGAATGGGTGCAGGCCGATCCCAACTACCTCTGGTACACGCCCTATGGTCAGCCCAAGCAGTTGCTGACCCGCGCCGGTGCCGGCGGCCGGCCGGAAGCCAACCGCCTGACCCGCGTGCCCGGCGGCCACCCCGAAGGCTATCTGGAAGGCTTCGCCAACCTCTATTCCGAAGTTGCCCAGGCCATCGTCGCGGCGCGCAGCAGCAACGGCAAACTCGATCCGGCGGTCTTCTATCCAAGCGTCCAGGACGGTCTGGTCGGCATGGAATTTATCGAGACCGCCGTCGCCTCCTCCAAGGCCGGCGGCGTCTGGACCAAGGTGCCATGAGCGCGATCCTCGAAGCCCGTGGCATCGCCAAGGCCTTCGGGCCCGTCGAAGTGCTGACCGACATCTCGCTGGAGCTGCGCCCCGGCGAGGTGCACGCCATCATCGGCGAGAATGGCGCCGGCAAATCGACTTTGATGAAGCTGCTGTCGGGCCATCTGGAGCCGACGCGCGGCGAGATCCTGATCGATGGCCAGCCGCTGGTCTTCGCTGGCCCGGTCGATGCCGAACATCGCGGCGTGGTGCTGGTCCATCAGGAAATCCTGCTGGCCCAGCACCTGACCGTTGCCCAGAACATCTTCATGGGGCGGGAGCTTTCGAAGGGCATCATGGTCGATGACAAGGCCATGAACGCCCAGGCCGCCGAAGCCGTCCGCAGCCTCGGCCTGGATGTCGATCCAAGGACGGTCGTTTCCCGCCTCTCGATCGCCAAACGCCAATTGGTGCAGATCGCCCGCGCCTTGCAGGTGCCGCATCGGGTGGTGATTTTCGACGAGCCCACTGCCTCCCTGACCCCGGTCGAAACCGACGCGCTGTTGGCCGTCATCCGCGATCTCAGGGCCAAAGGCGTGGCCGTCCTCTATATCTCTCATCGCTTGCCCGAAGTCTCGGCGATTGCCGACCGCATCACCGTGCTGCGCGACGGCAAGCTGATCACCACCGCGCGCGCCGCCGACCTGCAACCGGTCGATATGGCCCGCCTGATGGTCGGCCGCGATATGGCGAAACTCTATCCGGCGCTGCCCGAGATCAAAGGCCAGGGCATCGCGCTCGACGTGAAGAATTTCACTGTCCCCGGTTATGCCAGTGACGCCAGCTTCGCCCTGCGTCAGGGCGAGATCCTCGGCTTTGCCGGCCTGATCGGCGCCGGACGCACCGAACTGCTTGAGGGCATCACTGGCCTGCGCCCCGGCCATGGATCTGTTGCCCTCAATGGCGCACCCGTGCGGTTTGCCTCGGTGCGCGACAGCATCAAGGCCGGGATCGTTTATTTGAGCGAGGATCGCAAGGGCAAGGGGTTGCTGCTGGCCCAGAACCTGCGGATCAATCTGACGCTCGCGGCCCTCAAACGCTTCGTGCAATTCAGCCTGATCAACCGCCGGCAGGAACGCGATCAGCTCGACAGCGCGATTACCGAATTCGATATCCGCACCAAGCGGCGCGATCAGCTGGCCGGGCAATTATCGGGCGGCAATCAGCAGAAACTGCTGCTGGCCAAGATGATGCTGCTGAACCCTGGCATTGTCATCATCGACGAGCCGACGCGCGGCATCGATATCGGCACCAAGCAGCAGATCTACCGCTTCATCGCCGACCTCGCAGAGAGCGGCAAATCCGTCATCGTCATCTCCTCCGAGATGCAGGAACTGATCGGCGTCTGCCATCGCATCCTGGTCATGCGGTCGGGCCGGATCGTCGGCGAAGTTGCCGGCGATGCGATGACCGAGGACGAGATCGTCGTCTATGCCACCGGCGTCAAAACCCACGCCGCCCCGGATACAAAGGCTGAATACGCATGACCGAGAATGCAACCTCCGTGACCCCGGCCAAGGGCGGCCTCTCCCAGCGTCTTGCCGATATCGACATGGCCGCCGTCGCGCCCTTCATCGCACTGGCCGCCCTCTTCGTGCTTGGCGCGCTGGTAAACGATAATTTCCTCAGCGCCAGCAATCTTCTCAATGTGATGACGCGTTCCTCCTTCATCGCGATCATCGCGGTCGGGGCGACCTTCGTCATCACCGCCGGCGGCCTTGATCTCTCGGTCGGGTCGCTCTCGGCCTTATGTGCCGGGATCATGATCCTGTTCCTGAATTCGGCGGCGATCGACAGCAGCCTGTTGCTGATCATGGCGGCTATGGCGATTGCGGTTGCCGTCGGCGGCCTCGGCGGGCTCGTCAATGGCACGGTGACGGTGGTGGGTCGGATCGAGCCTTTCATCGTCACGCTCGGCACCATGGCGATCTTCCGCTCGGTGACGACTTACCTCGCCGATGGCGGGTCGATCGCCGTCAAGTCGCAGCAGGTGCGCGCGCTGTTGCGTCCGATCTATACCGAAAGCTTCATCGGCCTGCCGATCCCGGTCTGGATCATCATCGCGGTTGGGCTGATCGCGGCGTTTCTGCTGCATAAGACCGCCTTCGGCCGCCATGTCACCGCCGTCGGCTCCAACGAAGACGTCGCGCGCTATTCCGGCATCCATGTCGGGCGGGTGCGTGCCCTGACCTATGTGATCCAGGGGGTCTGCGTCGCGGTCGCGGTCATCGTCTATGTCCCGCGTCTGGGCGCCGCTACCGCCACCACCGGCATCCTGTGGGAGTTGCAGGCGATCACCGCCGTGGTGATCGGTGGCACCGCCTTGCGCGGCGGCGTCGGCCGTATCTCGGGCTCGATCTGCGGCGCCTTCATGCTGGAGATCGTCGGCAACATCATGGTGCTTTCCAGCCTGGTCAGCGAATACCTGATCGGTGCCGTCCAGGGCACGATCATCGTAATCGCCATGCTGGTTCAGAAATCGCTGATGCGGAGGAGCTGATCCCCCACATCGTCGAACAGACGGCGGAGAGAAGGGCTGCCCGCCGCCCCTGGACTTTGGCCCGTAAAAGACAAAGGGAGTGGAACATGCGTAAGATTCTGATGGGCGTCGCCGCCCTCGCCCTGGCTGCGGCCGCGGGCACGGCTCAGGCGCAGACCAAGAATGTGACCATCGCCGTCTCGATCCCCGCCGCCGACCATGGCTGGACCGGGGGCGTCGTCTATCACGCCGAACGCGCGGCCAAGCTGCTGCAAGCCAGCCACCCGGGCCTGAAGATCATCGTCAAGACCTCGCCCGATGGCGCGAGCCAGGCCAATGCGCTTGAAGATCTCACCGCCCAGAAGATCGATGCGCTCGTCACCCTGCCGCACAATTCGGACGAACTGACCGATCCGCTGCGTCAGGTGAAGAAGAAGGGCGTGTTCGTGACGGTGGTTGACCGCGCGCTGTCCGACCCGACCATCCAGGACCTCTATGTCGCCGGTAACAATCCGGAAGTGGGCCGTGTCGCCGGTCAATATCTGAAGGATAACCTCAAGACCGGCGACATCGTCGTCATCCGTGGTCTGCCGATCGTCATCGACGAAGAACGCCAGAAGGGCTTCGACGCTGGCATCGCCGGCAGCGGCATTAAGATCCTCGACCGTCAGTTCGGCAATTGGTCGCGCGACGATGCCTTCAAGGTCATGCAGGACTATCTGACCAAACATAAGAAGATCGACGCCGTCTGGTGCCAGGACGACGACATGGCCGTCGGCGTGCTAGAAGCCATCAGCCAGGCCAAGCGCACCGACATCAAGATGGTGATCGGCGGCGCCGGCATGAAGGAAATGATCAAGCGCGTCGCCGATGGCGACAAGATGATCCCGGTCAATGTGCTCTATCCGCCCGCGATGGTCGCAACCGCCCTCGAACTCACCGTTGCCAACTTCTACGACAAGGTCCCGGTGCGCGGTAAATACATCCTGGACGCAACCTTGATCACCAAGGAAAATGCGGCCGAATACTACTTCCCGGATTCGCCCTTCTAAGCAGTCTCTATCCCCGAGGCTCCGGTTCGCCGGGGCCTCGGGACTTCTCGGGCATGCCCCCGGATAGCTGTGGGTGGAAACCCGAAGCGCCGCCGGAACCGGATGGCAAAGCGCGACGCCGATTCGTAGCCCACCTCCAGTGCGATGCGATTGACCGCCTGATCCGTCGCCTGCAACAGCACCATCGCCGCACACATCCGCACATCGCTTAGCAGATCGCCAAAGCTGCTGCCTTCGACCGCCAACCGCCGCCGCAAGGTTGCCTCGCTCATCGCGAGATGCTGCGCCGCCCCTGCCGCCGTCCAAGGCTCCGCCAAGTCCGTTTCGAATAACCGACGCAGCTTAACCGATAGAGTCGGGCTTTCGACCGCGCCGAACTGCACCCCGCAGCTCGATAGCCAGAGCAGAACCTCGGTCAGCCGATGCTGCGCCACCTCCTCCGGGATTTGCCGCACATCCGCAATCGCCTCGAGCGCACGATCGAAGGCCGCCGTAAAGGGCGCATCGATTTTCCCCAGCACCGCCGCCCCGACCAAAGCAGGCGCATCCCCTTCGAAGCGCGCCAGGATCGCCGGATCCCAGAGCAGCCAGCGCGCCTCATAGAGCCCCTTGTCCGACAGATGATTGGTGACATCAAGCGTCTGCCCGCCGGCAACCGCGATGGCTTCCCCACTGCGGATCACCCATTGCCCCCGGGTGGATTGCAGGATTTTCTTGCCGTGGCGCAGGACGATCAGGGCCGGGCGATCGATGGTGATCCGGCTGAAACGCAGGTCGCTGCGCTGGACGATGCCGGCCGTAATCCCAACGCCGGGGCGCGCCAGAAGAGCCTTGCCGCTATCGCTCATGCCATTCCCTCGGGTTACATCAGCGGCAGCTTAAAATCCGGCTCGGCCTTCTGCATAGCCTGCTGAAAGGCTGGGCGCGCCGCGATGCGTTGCAGATAGGCTCGGATCTGCGGATAAGGGCCGAGGTCGCGCGGCGAGAAGACCCGCATGGTTGTGAGCGGGAAGAGGCACATGATATCGGCCGCGGTGAAACTCTCGCCCGCCAGGAACGGCACTGTCGCGAGCCGGGCTTCGATCTGATCGTAAGCCCGCCCCAGACGGCCGCTCAGCGACCGCAACACCCCATCCTGGCTATCCGTGCGTCTTGCCAGCGACTCGATCATGGCGGCGGGCATGAAGGAGCCATTGGCGAAATGGAACCAATAGAGGAAGTCGGCATAATCGGGCGAGGAAGGCCCGAGCATCAGGCGGCCATCGCCATAAAGTTCGGCGATATATTCGATGATCGCGGCCGATTCCCCCAGCATGCGGTCGCCATCGCTGATCACCGGGGCGGTACCGAACGGCGTCAGCGCGCGATAGTCGGCCGGCGCCAGCCGGGTTACCGGATCGCGCTCGTATCGCTTGAGCGCATAGGGGATTTGCAGCTCCTCGCACAGCCACACGATGCGGTCAGATTGCGATATCCCAAGGTGATGGATGGTCAGCATGTCTGAGGGCCTTTCTGAAAGAGGACGATTGTCTTGTCCGCTCAGAAATAGGCGCATTCAGAGGTGCCGGCGGTGCTGTGGCGATCGATTTCGGTGCCGATCCGCTCAGGTTACCAGGATCAATGGGCCCGCGAGCGCTCCAGCTCCTTGCGCTGCATCGCCTGAATGATACGGGGGTCGAGCGCTTCGGGATCCTCATAGGGGTCGGACCACACCCAACGCTTTTTAGCTTCGCTGAACCGCATCCAGCCATTCAGCGCCAGTTCAACAAATTCGGCGACCGTGATCGCCGCCCCATCGGGCGGCACCACCACGTCTTCTTCCACCAGCTGCACCATCGGTTTTTGCGGGGTAGGCACGAGGTTGGGCAGTGCATCCAGCAGCCAGACGATCCGCAACCCAAAGACGTTGGCGTGATTGGACAGGGCGAGGATGTCGCCGATTACCGGCCGGTCCGGCTTGGCAAACACCACGCCGCATCGGCCACCCGGCCGCCGGAAGGTTAGCGACTGGCGGGGCAGCCAGCCTCCTTCGCCCTCGCGGAGGTCTTTGAAGACCCATCCCGCCGCGCTTGCCCCTTGATGAATGGATCTCAACAACGGCATTTCCCAGGTCCATTCCATCCTTCGATACTGAATGGTAGGGATGCCTGAGGGTCTGGCGCGAGTGGCAAATCTGGGACTTACGATGACATCGGGGGGAGGGGCTGACAGCACGCTCTTTGGAGCAGCTTGCCGAGCCTGAGCTCGATGTCAGTTTTCCAGCTTATTCTAAGCTATATTATTGATTTTATTATTTATTTCTAAAGGAACCTCGGACCTTCTCCTCCATTCCTATCAGGTCCGGCGTCGGTGCTGCCCGACCGAGGAAGTGCTCTCAGCCTTCCAAGCAGCCCTGGTAAAAAACATATACTGATGGAGGAAATCCCATGTCGATCACGACATTCAACGACCTGTTTGTGCATACCCTGCAGGACATCTATTACGCCGAACAACAGATCTCCAAGAGCCTGCCGAAACTGGTGAAGGCCGCGAGCTCGCCGGAGCTCTCGAAGGCTTTTGCCAAACACCTAGAAGAGACCAAGGGCCAGATTGAACGCTTGACCCAGGTCTTCAAGGAAATCGGCGTTCCGGCCAAGGGCGTCAAATGCCCGGCCATCGACGGTATCCTGACCGAAGCCGACGAGCTGATGTCCGAAATCAAGGATGCCGAGGTACTGGATGCCGCCCTTCTGTCGGGCGCCCAAGCGGTCGAGCATTACGAGATCACCCGCTACGGCACCCTGATCGCCTGGGCCGAACAACTGGGTCATAAGGAAAGCGTCAAGCTGCTGAAGCAGACTCTGAAGGAGGAGGAAACCACCGATAGCCTCCTATCCAAGATGGCCATCACGAAGGTCAACAAGAAGGCGGCGTAACGCCAGGGCGGGTTCTTTTAGAACCCGCCTTTTCTTTATCTGGAGGCAGGATCATGAACGAGGATATCGAGCAGCGTATCGCCCAAAAGGCCCATGCTATCTGGGAAAGCGAGGGCCGTCCCGAAGGCCGTTCGGCCGAACATTGGCAACAGGCGCGCGACTGGATTGATCGGCAGGAAGGCACCTATCGGGACGAGGCGCAGGGCGAAAGCGATGTCACCACCCCGGCCGACCGCCTGTCGGGTGACGGACGGCCGCCGAACTAGGCAATGCTAGAGGAGCTGGGTTTCCGCCTGGCTCAAGGCCGCCGACAGATCTTCGATTGTGAAGGGCTTGGCGATGAAACCCAGCGGTCGCGCAACCGCAGCGCGCTCACGGTTGGTCTCATCGACCCGGCCGGAGATGAAGATCGACGGGATATTCTGGGTGTTACGGATCTCGGCCGCCGCCGCGACACCATCGGTACCATGGGCCAGCCGAACATCGATCAGGACAAGATCGGGACGGAACGAGCCGGCAGCCGAAACCGCCGCCGATGCTGTCTGGGCGGTGCCGATGACCGTATGGCCAAGCTCGGTCACCATATCTTCCAGATACATTGCGGTTATCATTTCGTCTTCAACGATCAGAATACGCACGACAACGCCCTTTTCTTCGCCCACCCGGCACAAGCCATTTATATCGAACACAAATGAGTTTGGTTCAATTCCTGTCGCGGCGCGCCTGCGAAGCCTATCAGGCTGGCTGTTCTTCTATGCCATCGATCCGGTCGGGATAAAAAGCCACATGCCCGGCGATTGCAGCCGCCGCCGGATGGGGCGCCTCATAGCTCCAGATCGCATTTTTCGACCGCTCGCCGCCCGCAGGAATGCTGTAGTAGGAAGCCTCGCCCTTATAGGGGCAGTAGCTTTTATGGTCGGTGCGTTCGACCTGACTCATGTCGAGATCGGCGCGCGGGATATAGAGCACCGGCGGATATGAGGCTTCTTTTAGGACCTTGGCCGCCCGCGAATCCGCTACGATCTTGCCCGCCACCTTGACCAAGACGCGGTTCGGATTGTCAGTAATCGTGATCGGGTGATCCGGACCTGGGATCTTGATCGGCTTTTCAGACATCTTGAGGATCCTTACAAAAGCGGGAGGTCTTAGAGCTTGGGTCTACCCTTCAGCGACGCAAGGGCAGACACCGAGTTCGGATCTTTCACCCGCGAAGTCACATTCAGCTGATTTGATTTTCCGCGAAGCGATCGAATATAGTATCGCGAAGATGCTTGGAAAGAGTGGCGCCAAGGTTGGGCAATGGTTGATTACGTTCAGAAATTATTCCCAACAAGCGTAGACGTTGCAGCGCCCCAGGATTTACAATCCTTCCTTTTGCAATATTCCGAAAATCCCAGCGAGAAAACTGGTTTAAAAAAATTAATCTTTCAAAAGCAGTTTGAGATCTGCCCGCCGCTGGAGCCAACCGACCTGCTGCCAGACTATCGTTTACGGCGCGCTTTTCATCCCGCCCCGGCCGTTGCCGATTTTCTGACCGCCCTTGCGATCGACGCATCGGGGGCCGGGCGTGCCGATATCGCCGTTGCGCTCCATCATGCCGCGCTGGCCCTGGATGAAAGCTCCGTCGCAGCCTTGCTTGGGCTTGGCCATCACATGGATGCAGCCGGGGATCGGGCCGGTGCCCTTGCCTATGCCGAACGGGCCGTTAGCCATGCACCCCGCCGGGTCGATGCGCTGGTCTTGTTCGGGCGGATGCAGCTCGCCAACGAACAGGCAGAGGCCGCCTTCGCCACCTTCGATCGGGTTTGGCAGATCGAGCCTGATCATCTCGATACCTGCTGGTATCGCGGCCATGCGCTGACCTTGCTGCATCGGCTGCTCGAAGCCGCCCAACATTTCGAACGTGTGCTGCATCTCGCCCCGGCTTTTAGCGAGGCCAAGGTCGCGCTGGCCGGCGTCACCGCCCGACTGGGCAATATCCCGGCGGCGATCGAGATGGCCCGATCGGCCGTGGCCGATGCGCCCCTGCCCCATCGCCTGACTCAGCTGGGCGGCCTGCTGGCCGAGGCAGGTCATCTGGATGAGGCGCACACGCTTCTGACCCAGGCCTTGACCGCCGACCCCGACGATCGCGTGGCCCAGGCTCAGATCGCCCGGCTCTATAGTCGGCGCGGTAATTTCCCCAAAGCGCGGGATCTGATCACCCAGGCGCTCGCCCGTTTCCCGGACGACCCCACCCTGCTGCTGGCCCGCTGCCATCTGACCTGGGATCGCGGTCAAGGGGTGCTAGCGGCTAAGCTCGCCGAACAGATTATCGCCCGCTGGCCTCAGAATGCGGAAGCCTGGCACCTGCGCGCCTCGCTCTATCATCACGAACAGAACCTCCGCGCTGCCGATGATTGTTTTGAGCATGTCCGAGCGATCGATCCCTGGCGCCTGCCGGCGATCCTGGAATGGTGTGAGGTGCTGCTGAAACTCGGGCGGGCCGCCGATACAGGCTGGCTGACCGACGTGATCTTGCACGATGCCCCTTACCGCACCGATGCCCGCCATCTGCGGATCCGGGCGCTGCTCGATCAGAGACAGGCAGAGGCGGCCTTGCGCCAACTCACCCTGCTCTATCGCACCCGATCGATGCGGGACGAAGTCCAACTTTGGCTGGGCTTCGCGACCGCCCTTTCCTTGCGGGGTAGAAAAAATGGCGCTCGTCTCGCCATCCGCCGCGCTCTGCGGTTGGCCCCGGATCACGCCGATGTCTTGCGTCTGGCGGCGGATCTGGCTCTCCGAGCGGGCGATCTGACCGAAGCCGCCGTTCGGATCGTCGCTTCCTTGCAGGTTGCCCCGGACGCTCCCGCCTCCTACGGGCTGGCAACCGCTATTCATCTGGCCGCCGGCGATCTCATCACCGCCAGCCTCTATGCCGAACGGGCCATCGCCAGCGATCCATCGGCGGCCGAAAACTGGTTCCAGCTCGGGTCTCTCCGTCACAAACAAGGCCATCTGCCCGCCGCCGAGGAAGCTCTTCAGCAGGCTCTTCAGCGGGCACCCGGCATGGCCAAGATCCGGCAGCAACTGGCGCTGGTGCTGGCGGAGGATGGTCGCCTACCCGAAGCGCTGATCGCCATTGAGGGCGCCTGCGAAATCGACCCGGCCCATGCCGATCCTTACCGGATCAAGTCCAGCCTGCTGGAACAAGCTGGCCGGATCGAAGCAGCCCTTGCCGCCGCGGGCCAAGCGATTGAAGTAGCGCCCGAGGCGGCAGAGGCCCAAGGCCTAATGGCCCGGCTGTCTTTCAAGGCCGGCTTGCCGGATCGTGCCGCCCATCATGCCGCCCTAGCGCTCTCCCTCGATCCCCGGCAATCGGCAGCCGGTATCATGGCCGTGCGCCTGGCCGCCCGTGGTCTTCGGGCCGGTCAGGATCTGCTGGCGGCACGCACCCCGACCGAGCGCGGGTGTTTCTATCGCGACGCCCTGTCGCAAATCGAACCATCCGCCTTTCTGGAGGTCGCGGCCGCTGCCCATCAGGCCTTGCCGGAAGAAGACGATATCGAACTCGCCTGGCTCCAGGCCATGGCTCCAACAACCAGCGCGGACGATCTCGCCCGCCGGGTCCGCCATTGGGCCCGCCGACAGGCGATGCGCGTCGGTCAAGAACCGCCCCGCGCCTTCTTCCTGCCAACACCAGGCAGCCGCCTGCGAGTTGCCTATTTTGCTGGGCGGGGCCAGTTGGATCGCCTCAGCCAACTGCTGCTTGCCCATGATACAGCCCGTGTGGATCTGCATCTTTATAGCGACATGGGCAACGACCTCGCCCCCGAGGTATGCGCCCGAATAACCCTGCATCGGCTGGGCGGCACCGATCTACCCCAGTCTTGCGCGGTCAATGGCATCGAAGTCGCCGTCGATCTGGGCGGCCTCACGCCCTTTGACGGGCAGATGCGGGTTCTGGATGCCCTGCGCCGGCGGCTGGCGCCGATCCAATGCGGCATTACAAGCCTTCTGGGTACGGGCGGTGGGCTCTATGATCTGCTGATCGATGCCGAGACTGCCGATATCGCAGCGCTGGAGCAGCGATGGTTCGACCAACGGGCTGAAGCAAAAGACCTATGGGCTGCACCGACGGCCAAGGATCGCAGCCGGGCGCTCGCCCGCCGGACCCTCGACAGCTGGCTCAAGACGGACGGGCGCCTGACTCTGGCCCGGGCCGAGGCGCCGGATGTCAGCGTGGTGATCATCCTTTTCAATCAGGCCGGCCTCAGCCTCGAAACCCTGGTCGCGCTCGCCGATCAGAGCGATGCCCGCTTCGAAACCATCATCGTCGACAATGCCTCGAGCGATCAGACCGATGCGCTGCTCGAACGGGTCGATGGCGCCGAGATCCTGGTCAATGCAGACAATCTCGGTTTCCTGAAAGCGGCCAATCAAGGGGCGGCACTGGCGCGCGGAAAACACATCCTGTTCTTGAACAGCGACGCGATTCTGCACGAAAGCGCGATCGCAAATGCCGTGCGACGGATCGATGCCGATCCGGGGATAGGGATCCTGGGCGGGCGCATCGCGCTGGCCGACGGCAGCCTGCAGGAAGCCGGCTGCATCGCCTATCGCGACGGCACGGCCCAGGGCTACGGGCGCGGCGAGGATCCGGGGCACGGGAATTACCGCTTCAGCCGCGATGTCGATTATACCTCGGGCGCCTTCCTGCTGGTCCGCCGGGCCCTCTGGCAGGCGCTGGGTGGCTTCGACCCCGCCTATGCCCCGGCCTATTATGAGGATTCCGACCTGTGCTTCCGGGCTTGGCGCGGCGGTTTCCGCACCGTTTATGCCCCGGACGTGCTGGTCAATCACCTCGAATGGGGCAGCGCCGATTCGCCGGCCCATGCGCGGGCGATGATGGGCCGCAATACCGAGATCTTCCGCGCCCGCCACCGCGAAGCGCTGGACGATCGCCCCCCGCCGCTGGAAGCCGACCCCGAGCGGGACCGCTGGGCCGCCAGCCGGCTGCCGCGCCTGCTGATGATCGACGATGCGATCCCTACGCCCCAGCCCTCCTCACGGGCAGGAGATCTGGTACGGGCGCTTGCCGACTATCAGGTGACCTTCCTGCCGCTGCGCCGGACCGAGGAAGCCTGGCATGAGGTCCATGCCGTCCTGCCCTCGACCACCGAAGTCATCCTGGGGTGTCCCGCAGGCGGACTGGAGGCTTTCCTCGAAAGCCGCGCCGGCTGTTATGCGATCCTGCTGGTCCGGCACCCGGCCAATCTGGCGCTGATCCAGCAGCTGCGGGCCCGGCGCCCGGATCTGTTCCTGGATCTGCGGTTGATCTTTGATGGGGCGACCACCCCCGCCGATCCCAAGCTTTTTGAAGCTGTCGACGCGGTGCTGCCGGCCTCTGTCGAAGATCTGACGTCGGTCCTCGCATGAAGGAACAGCTGACCCTCACCCATGATTGGCCCGAGCCCATCAGGCACCTTATCCTGGAGGGGTTGGCGGCCCTGGAGCGCGGCGAAACAGCCGATGCCTGCCGCCATCTGGAACAGGCCTTGCGCCTGGAGCCCAATCTGCCCGAGGCGCATCTGGGCCTCGCCCTTGCGCGGCGGCCGGGGCCTGATTACCTCGACTGGCTGAAGCGCCTGCACGAGACCCTGAGGCCCACCGTCTATGTCGAAATCGGCATCGAGACAGGAGAAAGCCTCCGGCTAGCCCAACCGCCGACCTATGCCTTCGGTATCGACCCCGCCCCCCGCGTCGATGGCAGGACGTGGCAGACTGAAACCCGCATCCATGCCCTGACTAGCGATGCCTTCTTCGAGACGCCTGACTGCGTCGCAAGCCTGCCGGGACCGGTGAACTTCGCCTTCATCGATGGCGATCATCGTTTTGAGGCGGTTCTGCGCGACATCGCCCATCTTGAACCCCTGATGGCGCTGGACGGTGTCATCGCCCTCCATGACACCTACCCCTTGAACGAACTGACAGCCGATCCGGTGCGGCAGACGGGTTTCTATTCGGGGGATGGCTGGAAGGCCGTTCTGTGCCTACGCGCCGTGCGACCGGACATCCAGATCCTGACCCTGCCAGCAGCGCCGACCGGCCTGACACTGTTGACCGGCTTCGATCCTCAATCGCGCCTGTTGCAGGACCGCTTGCCGGCTCTGGTCGAGGCCTATGCGCCTCTGCCCTATCGTGCCCTGACGGCGGCACCGACGCGCCTGCTAAGCCTCACCGCCAACGACGAGAGCGCGCTGGATCAGCTGCTGGCGCGCCGGGCGATGGCCACCGCAAAATCGTCCCCGGAACGCCCGCTCTCCCGCAGCTGATCCGACGCGTCGATCAGAAGCTGCAAATAGGCTGGCCCTGTCGGATCGCCGGACAAGTCTGGATCGAAATTCTGGGCAATCGACCCCAGCACCAGATGCAGCAGATCGCCGCCAAAGCTCCGGCATTCTTCGATCCGAAAATGCTGCGCCATAATCGGTAGGATCTCGGCCGACCGCACGGCTTCACTCGGGTCGAACGCCGCGATCGTCTCCGGACTTACTCGGTCATAGAACCGCCGAGTCATGCCGGTCTTGGTCTGTACGAATCGATCGGGCAGGATCTGCAGCAGGCGATTGACCTGCAGCACCTGGGCATCGTTCCACTGAAACCGGGAAGGCCCGATGTAGTCATTGAGGAAGATCGCCCCGCCGGGGGCGAGGATCCGATCGATTGCCGCAAAAAGCTTCTCCAGATCCGTGCAGTGATGGATCGCCGAGATGCCCATCACCACATCGAACGGTCCCTCGACCTTTAGATCGTTCATATCGTCGATCTGATAGCGGACCCCCTCGATCCCGAGGCTCTTCGTGATCCCTTCTGCATGGGCCAGCGCGCCCGGGGAAATATCCACCGCCACCACCTCCCGCGCCCAGCCCCTGGTGATCAGATCCCGCTCGAACCCACCAGTCACGCCACAGGCCAGCACCAGCGCCCGGTCGACCGGCAAGCTGTCGGTTTCGGCAACCCGATCAAAAAACCAACCCATCGGCCCAACGTCGGGGTCGCCCGTCACCTGCCGGTTGATCATCTTCTGAATCATATCGAGATGGGTCCATTGCAGCCCATCGGCCACCCACGCCTCGGGATCGCCCCAGACCGCGTCGATCCGCTCGATATCCGTTTGCGAAATAATCACCGCGTCCATGGTCCGGCATCTCGTGACGAGTGGTTGTGTGCTACAGGCATTGGGCGGTAGTCTCTCGCGATGAGTTCGCGCCCGCCAGCCAATTCGCACGCCCCTCTATGAGTGGACTTGCGGAACGATACCTGCAGATCGTCAAACGATCCCTGTCCAACGATCTTTACATCGAATTGGAAGCGATCCTGCACTATCTGCTGCTGTGCCAGCGCCAGGGACAGCACCCCGACGGCAAAATCATCCGCGACATCGCGACCCATCGCCCCGACATTCTTGCGAAGATCGACACCGCCCGGGCCGATGGGCAGGAAGTGCTATGGCCGCAGATCGACGGCACGACCTATAATCCGCGCAATTTCAGCGAACATGTCCACACGATGATCGGGCGCAAGCGCCTCGACCATCTGCATCACTGCCTCAATCTGGTGGTGAGCGAGAATATCCCGGGCGACCTCATCGAAACCGGCGTCTGGCGCGGGGGCGCGACCCTCTTCATGAAGGCCCATCTGGCCGCGCACGAGGTTACTGACCGCACCATCTGGGTCGCGGATTCCTTTGCCGGTCTGCCGGTACCGTCGGTCGCCGAGGACATCGGCTATGACATCAGTGCCGCCCATGAACCGATATTGGCGATCAGCGAGGAAAAGGTTCGGGCGCTCTTCGCACGCTACGATCTGCTCGACGATAACGTGCGGTTCCTGAAAGGCTGGTTCCGCGACACGCTGCCGACGGCCCCGATCGAGCAATTGGCCCTGCTGCGCCTCGATGGCGATCTTTACGAATCCACCATGGACGCCCTGCTGGCGCTCTATGACAAGGTGTCGCCCGGCGGTTTCATCATCGTCGACGACTATGGCGCCCTGCCGCCTTGCCGCAAGGCGATCGAGGATTTCCGGGCCGAGCGCGGCATCACCGACCCGCTGGAGCCGATCGATTGGACCGGGGTCTATTGGCGCAAGCCCGGCATTCCGGCCGCCCCAATTCCAGTGCAGGCTACGATCCTGCCGGATGCCCCCGTTTGGGTCCCGCCCGGCCACCATTATTCGCCCATCGTCGATCCGGCGGACCTGCGCAAGCGTGAGGATCGCCTCTTCGATCCAAACCAGCCGCTGCCGGGGATCACCCTCGATGCCGCGGCCCAGCAGGATCTGCTGCGGCGTCTGGCGCCGCTTGCCAATGATCTGCCGTTTGCCGATCACCCGCAGGATGGCCTGCGGTACGGCTACGACAATCCCAACTTCTCCTATTTCGATGCGATGCTGATGGCCAGCATGATCCGGCTGCATCGGCCCAAGCGGGTACTGGAGGTCGGGTCTGGCTTTTCTTCTTGCCTGATCCTCGATGTGAACGAGCGCTATTTCGATGGCGCCATCGACTGCGGCTTCATCGAACCCTATCCCGATCTGCTGCGCAGCCTGCTGAAACCCGGCGAAACCATTCGGCTCTATCCCGATGCGGTGCAGGATGTCGATCCCGCGGTCTTTGCCGAGTTGGAGGCAGGCGACATCCTGTTTGTCGATTCGACCCATGTCTCCAAGGGCGGCAGCGACGTCAATCACCATTTCTTCAAGACGTTCCCGAACATCGCGCCCGGCGTGCTGATCTGCATCCACGACATTTTCCACCCCTTCGAATATCCTAAGAGCTGGTTCTTCGACGAGAATCGCTCGTGGAACGAGCTCTATCTGCTGCGGGCCTTCCTCTCCTATAACGAGGCCTTCGAAACGGTTTTCTTCACCGGGTGGCTCAACCATGCCTGCCCCGGCCTGATCGCCCAAATGGTGCCGAAAGCGGCGGCCAATCTCGGCGGTAGCTTTTGGATGCGGAGGCGATAAGCCCGATGAGTACCTTCCGTCTGGTCGAGAAGCCGGCCCCGGCGCTCGATGACTGCATGTTCTATCATGTCGTTGACCTGCCGACCGGCACGACGGAGGGGCAATGGGACCTGCGCCCCACCGTCGATCGGTATCTCGGCGACTTCGATTTCAAAGGCAAATCGGTGCTGGAGATCGGCCCGGCCAGCGGTTTCCTATCTTTCCATATGGAAAAGGCCGGCGCCGCGGTGACGGCCCTTGAACCGGGGCTTGAGCACCTCTGGGATGTCGTCCCGATGCCCGATTTCGACACCGACGCCTGGCGCCGGAACTTCCACGGCCATATCACCCGCGTCCGAAATTCCTTCTGGTATCTGCACCACCTCTATCGCTCGCAGGTGAAGCTGATCGAAGCCGTGCCCGAGGCCATCCCGGCCGAGGCAGGGGATTACGATGTCGGCGTGCTGGCGGCGATCCTGCTGCACACAAGGTCGCCCTTCAATATCCTGGAAAGCACCGCCCGCCGGGTCCGAAAGACCATCATCGTGACCGAGCTTTATGACGCCACTCTGGGCGAGCGGCCGGTCTGCTCGCTCCTGCCCTATGCCGGGGCCGGCAGTGTCGATACCTGGTGGGCCTTCACGCCCAATTTCTTCATTCAGGCACTGGGCCTGATGGGCTTCCCCGATGCGACCGTCACCACCCACCATCACAAGCGCTTCGATGGGTTGATGGTGCCGATGTATACCGTGATCGCGCATCGGCGCTGATCGAGAACAAGGAACCGGCCATGGCCTGGGAAGAACGTAGAAGCGGCTGGCCGCATTCAGCCGACGATGCCCGCAGTCCCTGGGATGTCGATTACGGCCGCGTGATCCATTCGGCCTCCTTCCGGCGCCTGCAGGGCAAAACCCAGATCCTCAATCTCGGCGACAGTGACTTCTACCGCACGCGGCTAACCCATTCGCTCGAAGTCGCCCAGATCGCCAGCGGCATCAGCCGGCAGCTGGCGAAATTCTCCCCAACCAAGAAGGCTATCCCCTATCTGCCCGACCCGGCCCTGATCCAGACCATCGGCTCGTGTCACGATCTTGGGCACCCACCCTTCGGCCATGGCGGCGAGGTGGCCTTGAATTACTGCATGCGCGGTCACGGCGGCTTCGAAGGGAATGGTCAGACCCTCCGCATCCTCTCGCGGCTCGAGAAATTCTCGAAGGATGAGAATGGGGCGGACCTCACCCGGCGCGCCCTGCTCGGCATTCTGAAATATCCGGCCAGCTTCACGGCAACCGCGAACACCGGCGATGCGGAGCTTCAGCCTCGTCTCGCCCGTGGTCCGACGGCCATCCAGATCATCGATCGTGCGGCATCAAAACCGCCCAAATGTTATCTTGATTCCGAAGAAGAGGTCGTCCAATGGATTTTGGCCGACCTGAAATCGGCCGACCGCGAGCGCTTCCAAAAGGTCGACCCACAACCGGGCAAGCACGGCAAGCCACGCTATAAATCCTTCGACTGCAGCATCATGGATGTCGCCGACGATATCGCCTATGGCGTCCATGACCTCGAAGATGCGATCGCGCTGGACCTGATCAGCCGCAAGACGTTCCTGGACGAGGAAGACGGCATGACGAAAGCCGTCTGCGAGCCCTATGTCGACTATCTCAAAGCCTATCTGAAGAAGCGCTATCCGGATAAAAAGACCAACGATCTCTATCGCGATTTCGTGGAGCAGCTCTTCGGAAGCGGCAGCGAGCGCAAACACTGCATCAACCGCCTGGTGGGTTATTTTGTCGGCAAGGTCGAGATCAAGGCGCTCGGGGAGTTCGAAGAACCTCTGCTCGACTATCAGGCGGTCCTGCCTCAGGACGTGAAGGGCTTCCTCGGCGCTTTGAAGACGTTCGTTGCCCGCTATGTGATCCAGAGCCCGAATGTCCAGCAGCTGGAATTCAAGGGCCAGAAGATGGTGGTCTCCGTCTTCGAGGCGCTGCAGTCCGAGCCGGGATCTTTCCTGCCTAAGGACGCCTATGCGCTTTATAAGGCCGAAGAGACGGAAAACGGCAAGCAACGCCGCATCTGCGATTATATCGCCGGCATGACGGATGGCTTCCTTTTGAAGACCTATGACCGGCTCTTCAGTCCCCGCATGGGGTCGGTGTTCGACCGACTCTAACGCGCCTCAAGTATGCCAAAGGCCGACAGGCGCCACCAATCAGCCCGCTTTAAAGCTCGGCAACGGCTTATTGACGGTTTGCGCCAGGGCAACACCTGCCAGGGCCAGTGCCCCACCGATGATGTGGTAGAGCGCCAGGGTTTCACCCAGGAACGAGATCGCAAAACTGGCCGTCAGCACTGGCACCAGATTCATGAAAATGCTGGCCCGGTTGGCTCCCAAGAGGCGGATCGACTGCATCCAGAGATACGTCGAGATAATCGAGGCCGGGATTGCGGCGTAGAGGATCAGCCAGATGTTCTGGCCATTGATCGGCGAGGCTTCGCCCAGGAAGAAGCTCGGCACCAGGAAGAGGGTCGCAAAGCTCGCTTGCACATAAAGCGCGGTCCAGCGCGGGATGGTGAAGGTCCAACGGCGCAGCAGCACGCCATAGCAGGCATAGGTGATACAGGCGATCAGCATCAGCCCGTCGCCAAGACCCACGCCCAGATCGAGGACCTTCAAGGGATTGCCGTGGCCGAGCAAGACCGCCAGACCGACCAGTGCGACGATCCCGCCGAGAAGCGCGCCGATGCTGGGCCTCTCGCGCAGGATGAGGGCGCTCAAAAGCAGGGTGATCAGCGGCACGATGGGGACGAAGATCCCCATGTTGGTCGCCGAGGTGAAGGCGGCCGCGAAATAGGCGAGGCCTTGCCACATGGCGAGGCCCAGCAGCCCGAGGATCGCAAGCTTCCACCACACCTGCGCGATCTCGCGCCGATAGCGCCAGACCGAGGGCGCGATGAAGGGCGTCATGACTAAGAGCGCCAGGACCCAGCGATAAAGCGCGATCGCCCCCGGTGCAATCGCCCCGGCAGAGAGCTTATTGACGATCAGATTGCCCGACCAGATGAGGACGGTCGCGAGCGGGACGAGGAAATAATGCAGGGGCATGGCACGGCCTTCGGGCGTTAGGACAGGTACCCTGCCCCGCCCGACCGGTCAGATCAATGTGAAACCGGCTCCGGCGGGACCGGCCGCAACATGCCTGCTATCTCCGCCACGACATGACGGACGGCGACATCCCCATCCGAGCGCGCGTGGGTCGCCAGATGCAGCGGAAAATCCGGCATGGGGAGCGGCGGCTCCAGCAGCACGAGACTCGTCTGGCCTTCGGGCAGGCAGCGGCGCGGGATGAGCGCGATCAGATCGGAGGTTTCGAGCAGCGGCGCCACCATCAGGAAAGAAGGCACCACCATGCCGACCCGGCGGGTCTTGCCCCTCTGGGCCAGCAACCGGTCGGTATCGGTCGCGACCATCCCCCGGCCCGATACCACGATATGGGGATAGGCGAGCCAGCGATCCAAATCGAAATCTGTCGCCGCCGGATGGCCAGCCCGCATCGCGACCACATAGCTTTCGCGCGACACCTCGAACTGCCGGAAATCCGGCCCGAGCGAGGGCAGGATGGACGCGATGATATCAACCTCGCCCCGCCCGAGCTTATCGAGCGCATCCTCCGACCCCCGCCAGGGCATCAGCACGATATCGAGACCTGGCGCGCTTTGCTTCAAACGCCCATGCAGCAGTGCCGCGACCAGGACGGCCGGATGATCGGAGATCACCAACCGGATAGCGCGCTGCATCTCCTCCAGCCGCTCTTCGGGCAGATCAAGCACCTGGGCCGCCGCATTCAGGGCCTGCTTCAAGGGCGCTTTCAGGCTTTCGGCCTTGGCGGTCAGGGCCATGCCGCCGGCCCGCCGCTCCAAAAGCGGATCGCCAAAAAGATGGCGGCAGCGGTCGAGCGCACTGCTGGTCGCCGGCTGCGACAGGCCCAGCCGGGTAGCGGCCCGCGTCACATGGGCCTCGTCCAGCAGCGCATCCAGCACCACCAGCAGATTGAGATCGATACCCCGTAAATTCATGAAACGGATGATGGCATATATTTTCTATCGTTTGGATCAATAATGCTGAAACCGGCATCCTCAACCCATCCCAACCGATGGAGGTTGCCATGAGTGACATTCTGATCCTGTCCGCCCACCCCGACATCGAAACCTCGCGCACCAATCGCGCCATGCTGATGGCCGCCGGCCGACTGCCCGGGGTGGAGATCGCCGACCTTTATAGTCTCTATCCCAATGGCGAGATCGACGTGGACCGCGAATGTGCCCGGCTGCTCGATGCCCGCACCATCGTTTTGCAGTTCCCCCTGCAATGGTATTCGACACCCTCGCGCCTCAAAGAATGGCAGGACACCATCCTGACCCACATGATCTATCTCGATTATGACCATCAGGGCCGCCATCTGGCCGGCCGCCGTTTCCTGCTGGCCGTCACCGCCGGCGCCTCGGAAGCGACCTATGCCGCCGATGGCTATAACCGCTATGACATCGAGGATATTCTGCGCCCCCTCCAGGCAACCTCGAACCGCTGCGGCTTTGCCTGGCAGAAGCCCTTCGTGGTGTTCGAAACACGCAATGCGCCCGACGATGTCGTCAACCACGCCGCCCGGCGCTATGCCGACCGGCTACAAATGCTGCTGGCGGACGCGGGACAAGCCGCCGCATGAGCGCGCGCCTCGTCACCCTGACCGCCCTCTCCCTCCCGGCCTTGATCCTCACCCAGTTCTTCCTCGCCGGCCTAGCGATCTTCCACGACGGGGCCGTCTGGGGCCTGCATGGCGTACTCGGCAGCCTGATTGGCCTGCCGGTTCTAATTCTCGTCGGGCTGCCTTGGCTGAGCGGCACCCTCCGCCCCTTGCGCTGGTGGAGCCTCGCCCTGCTGCTGATTTATCTGCTGCAACTCATACTGGTGTTCCTCGCCGCTGGCGGTTTCAGCGTGCTCGCCGCGCTGCACCCGCCCAATGCCCTGCTGATGACCGCCGCCGTCCTGGTCATTCTTCTGAAACTGCGGAAGGCGCGCAAAAAGGCCAAAGCGCGAACGACGCAAGATCTTGCGCCATCGCATGCACAAAAACAAACATCGTAAGCGTAGCCATGGTTAATCGAAAATATTGTTGCGCCGCACGCGCCCGATTACCGCAATTTTAACAATTCCGGGCAATCCTTAGAGCAGGGTCAAATTTGGTCGCTAGGGTCTGGGGAGACGGTGACGTGAAACAACTTCGCATCAGCACTTATGTGCAACTGGGTGCCATCGTCATCGGGCTATTGCTCGCCCTGCTTGCGGGCCAGATCCTGCTGACCGAAAGCGGGACCCTGCGCCAGAAGGGCCAGGCCCTGTCCAGTTCGGCGAGTTTCGCCGCCAGTCTGCGCGCGATCGAGGTCCTGGCGCTGGAACGCGGGCCGTCCAGCACGCTGCTGTCCGACACCAAGGTCGCCGATAGCGCCGCCACCGCCAAACTGGGCGAAGTACGCGCCAAGACCGATGATGCAATCAGCCAGATGGCGTCCGGCATTGCCGACGCCGGCCTCACCGATGCGGCGACCACCCGCACCTTGCAGGACATCCGCGATCAGCTGAGCGGCATCCGCCGGGACGTCGATGCCGAAATTCAGAAGGCACGCGAGGCGCGCGGCTCGCTGATCGTCGATTATTTCCCCCGCATGTTCGCCCTGGCCGACAAGATCAACGTGCTGCTGAACAGCCTGGAGGCTGCAACCGTGGCCGCCGACCCGTCGGTCGCCGCCGTCAGCACCATCGCGCGCCTGGCCGCCGATATGCGCGAAAGTGCCGGCCAGCATGCCGCCACCTTGGGTGGGGCGATGGGCGCTGGCCGCCCGCTCAACCAGAATGAGGCCGACCGCATCGAACAGCTACGCGGCCGTGTCGATCTGCTGCGCGAGCGTATCCATAACGGCATCGCCCAAGTCGGTGCCCCCGCTGCGTTGGAGAGCGCCGAAAAGAACACCGATGCCGCCTATTTCGGCCGGGGCCGCGCCCTGGTCGATCGCCATATCAAGGCCTCGCGCGCCGGTACCGCCTATGACCAGACCGCCGGCCAGATGATCGGCGCCATCGTGCCTGAACTGCAAAGTATCCTGGCCCTGCGCAATGCTGCGATCGATGAAAGCCAGGTGCGTGCCGAAGCCGCCCGCAGCAAGGCGACCCTGACCATGACCCTCACGGCCCTGCTGGTCGCCATCACCGCGCTGGCGCTGGTGGTGATCGTCGTGATGCTGCGCCGCCACGTGGTGCGGCCGCTCTCGATCCTCACCACCATGGTCACGCGGCTTGCCGGCGGCGATCGCAGCGAAGCGGTGCCCTTTGCCGATCGCGGGAACGAGATCGGCCAGATGGCCGGCGCGATCGAAAACCTGCGCCGCACCGCGATCGAGGCCGACACTCTCGCCGCCGCCAATGCTTCCGAGCAGGCCCATAAGCTGGAACGCCAACGCAAGGTCGACGATTTCATCCATAGTTTCGAGGATAGCGCGACGGGCGTGCTGCGCGACATGACCGGCGCCGCCAGCATGATGCAGACGACCGCCAAGCAAATGAGCCATACGGCCGAGGCGACCAATAGCCAGGCGACCAGCGTCGCCGCCTCCTCCGAACAGGCCTCGGCCAATGTGCAGACGGTGGCGGCGGCCTCCGAAGAGCTCAGCTCCTCGATCCGCGAGATCAGCCGCCAGGTGCAGGAATCCGCCACCATCGCCCAGCGCGCGACCAGTGAAGCCGACCGCACCGCCCAGCAGGTCCGCCTGCTCGATCAGGCCGCCCAGCGCATCGGCGAAGCCGTGACCCTCATCAATGGTATCGCCGCCCAGACCAACCTGCTGGCCTTGAATGCCACCATCGAAGCGGCCCGCGCGGGTGAAGCCGGCAAGGGCTTTGCCGTCGTCGCCTCCGAAGTGAAGAATCTGGCGACCCAGACCGCGCGCGCGACCGAGGAAATTTCGGCTCAGGTTACGGGTGTGCAGAATGAAACCAGCCAGGTCGTCGCCTCGATCGAGGAAATTGGCCGCACCATCACCCGCATGAACGACATCGCGACCACGGTTGCCTCGGCGGTCGAAGAGCAAGGCGCCGCCACCCAGGAAATTGCCCGCAATGTGCAACAGGCCGCCATCGGCACCCAGCATGTCTCGGAAAATATTGTCGATGTGACGAAAGGCGCGGCCGAGACCGGTGAAGCGGCCCAGCAAGTGCTCGGCGCCTCCGAAAGCCTCGCCCGCCAGGGCAATCAGCTCAAAAGCGCGATCGAGGATTTCCTCGGCAATATCCGCAGCGCGTAGGCGCCGCTCTTTATGAGAAAAAGGCACATAGAGGGTGCCGAAAACTCGTTTTGCTTTTCAGGCAGGACGGGTGAAAAGCGCCCTCTCTGCCATTGATTCCCAAAAGGACGCTCCCATGCCCTACGTCAATATCAAGGTCACCCGCGAGCGCGGCAATCCGGTGACGCCTGAACAGAAGGCCGCCCTGATCAAGGGCGTGACCGACCTGCTGATAAACACCCTGAACAAGAACCCGGCCACCACGGTGGTGGTGATCGATGAGGTCGACCTCGATAATTGGGGCATCGGCGGTCTGCCGGCTGAGGAATATCGCGCTCTGGTCGCTGCTCAGAAGAAATAGGCTAAACCAACTGCGGCCCCGGTCCCTGCGTGCCCAAGACGTCTTTGGGATTGCGCAGCGGGCAGAGGTCCATCGAGAGGCAGCCGCAGCCGATGCAATCGCCCAGCTGGTCGCGCAGGGCCGTCAGCTGGGCGATCCGCGCATCGAGATCCGCCCGCCAGCCTTGGGAAAGGCGCTGCCAATCGTCGGCGCTCACGGGGCGGCCGTCGGGCAGCTGATCGAGCGCCAGTTTGATCTCGGCCAGCGGAATGCCGGTGCGTTGAGCAACCTTGATAACCGCTACCCGCCGCAAAACGCCGCGATGATATTGGCGTTGATTGCCGCTGGTACGCAGCGATCGGATGAGGCCCTTTTCCTCATAGAAATGCAGGGTCGAGACCGCAACGCCGCTTCGCGCCGCAACCTCCCCCACCGTCAGCATCAGCCTGTCTGGATCCACCATCCCCGTCGCATTATCCCCTTGACCTCAAGTTAACTTGAGGTCCCAGGCTGCGTGCCGTCAAGCCACCGATCGGGATCTTTCGCCATGAATACGCCTGTCTTCCGCATCAATAAATTCGCTGTGCCGCCGCAAAGCCGGGGCGAGTTCATCGATTTCATCACCCTGACCCAAGAGGTGATTCGTCAGCAGCCGGGCTTCGTGCGGGCGCAGCTGATGGAGCAGCATTCCGGCCCCGGCATCTTCAATTTTGTCGCCGTGTTGGAATTCTCCGGCCCCGACGCGATCGGCCTGACGATCGCCGCTATTGCCGAGTATGACCGCCGCGAAGGCATCGACCGCCCCGCCGTGATGGCGGGTCTGGGCGTGAAGGTCGATATGGGGAATTACAGCCTGCTGGAAGTTTAACCCCGGCTGTCGGTCTGGGGCGCCGCCGCGATGGCTTTTTTCATCCGCCCCAGATCGCCCTGGGTCGAGAGATAGATCACGATCTCCGTCGCGATTGAGATCAGCACCGTCAGTGGCCGCACCAGGCAGCCCGGCCGCAGATTGTCTTCAGCAAAGGCGAGATGGCTGAGCTCCTCGGTCTGGATCTCCAAGATCATGTCCCGCAAGGCCGGATCGCGGGGGCCGAGATAGCGGATCTGTTCTTCAAGATGGGCATGCACGGTGCGCTCCACCGCCGCCGTGCATGCCATCACCGCATTTCGCCCCAGGCTGGCGGTCACAAAACCGAGCATCCAACCGCCGCAACCCCAGAGCGGCATCGCGGCGCAGGTTCGGCTTTGCCGCGCCATCAAAGCTTCGGCAAAGCGCTGGCAATGCTCGATCTCATGGGCGCGCGTCTCTTCCAGAAATGGCAAGAGATCGCGGTGCAGGAAGCGGGCGCAGAAGATCTGCGCGCCATAGATCCGGATCGCGCCATATTCACCGGCATGATTGACCCGTAAAATCCGGATGATGGTTTTATCGATCACGCGGCGGCTTACAAAAGACTATTCAGCAGCGCCGCCAGCCGAACGCCAGCACGCAGGACCTGGGTTTCGACGATGGCGCGGTTCTGCTGGCCATAGTCGGACGGCAGGGTGACCGTCGAAAGCCGCTTGCCGCGCAGCAGCGGCGCCAGCGGGCCGACATAGACCTGCTTTACCGCTACATCATGGCTTTCGATCGCCCAGAGCGCGGGATCGAGCGGCCCCGGATCGGGCGGCAAACGCTTAATGAGCGCGCCGGCAAGATCGCGACCGCTAAGGCCCACCGCTGCCAGAATCGCTTTATCCCAGACCTTATGCAGCGTGGTGTGGTCGCTCAAATACAGCACCTTCACATGGCCGCGTTCCTGCGTAGCATGCAGGGGCTGATGCAGATCGCCGACCAGATGGATGAGGTATTTTAGCGCGATCAGCCGCTCGCTATCCGGCAAACGGCGATCGGCAAGCTTGCGGGCATTCTCGTTGATTGCCTCGACCGCGCAGCGCCCATCGGCGCAATCGCGCGCCTTATCGTAGCTGGTGGCATCGAGCGGTATCCAGACCGAATGCACCGGCTCGCTTGCCTTGCCGGCGTCTTTCACCGTGTCGGCCCAGAGCGACACCGCCGCCATGCTCTTCGCGCCCTCCAGCGCCAGCAGGCGCTTCACTTCGGCGCCGGCCTTGGGCGTCAGGTAAAATTCCCCGACAATCGCGGTTGCCTGATGGCCGGCGGCCGTCCAGGCAAAGGCCGGGGCGGCGAACAGCAATAGGCTGAGCGTCACGAGCGCGCGGAGTGAAAGAAGAAAACCTGCCACGGAATAGGTCCCTTTTAAGAGGAGCGCTGCCGATCATACTGCCCGCCGGTCAAAAGAGGCTACCTCGCTCCGCACAAAGCTCTGTCCGAGGCTGTTTTCATCGTACTCGACGGAACGTCGCGGCGCGCACGGCGTTGCGCTGTCGGGATTATCCCCTTCATGCCCTTTGCGAGGTACCGCTCGATGAAACTCAAGCTGACGATGGCTCTCCTGCTGCCGCTGTTCATGGCTGCCTGCGGCTCCTCGCAAGATCCGGCTAGCCGCACCGCCGGCGGGGCCGGGGTGGGTGCCGCGACCGGCGCCGGTATCGGCCTGTTGTTCGGTGGCATCGGCGTCATCCCGGGCGCCCTGATCGGCGGTGCTGTCGGCGGCGGCACCGGCGCGCTGACCAACGATAGTGACGTCAATATTGGCGATCCCGTCTGGAAGTAGCCTTAGAGCAGAGAAGTAACGGTCGACCCCGCCGCCTTTTCGCTGCGGGGGACACCGCCTTTTTTGACAGCCCCCACGCAATACCTCAGCCCCGCGATACGGGATCTGTGCCGACCACCGACGGGCGATGATCACGGCCATCAGGATCAGGGAGTGGGAATGAACCCTCCGATGGCGCTAAAGAGCCCGTTTAAAACCCGCATCTCATTGAAGGCAATATCGAGCAGGCTCAGGAAAATGAACCCGACCAGGGCCAGGTAGCCATAGCCCCAATAGTTGCTATAGAGGATCGTGAAGAACCAATTCTGTTCGAAGAGATAGAGCGACGCCGCGATCAGGCTGGACCCCAGCAGCAGAAAGGCCGGCAGCATTAGGGGCTGCAGCCGCTGCGCACTCACAAACCCCACGAGCAGACAGAGAAACCCATAGATCGCGAGATTAGTGCCGGAGAAAATCCGCACATCCCGAATGAGGCGCGCCAGAACCTCCTGCGTCTTGTGTTTGAGGAAGCCTTCGATTGTGACCAACGCCTGGGAAAACTTGCTCGCTTCTGCTAACTCCTGAGCGGCAAAGAATTTCCGCCGCGCGTCGGCATCCGCCCAGATCCCATCGCATTTCTGAGTCTGACAGAAACCATCGATCAGCATGCCGACCAGCATTTCGGTGCGCTTCACCGTCTGCGGCAGATCCTGCAGCTTTGACTCATATCGCTGCTTGAGAAACCCCAGGGCCTTATCGACGGTCTGGTTCTGTAAGGCCTGCGCACGGTAATCCGCGTAGCGATCCTTCGTCTCCTCGATCACGAATGATCTTGCCTCGTCCGCGATCAGCTTGGGATTCAGAAACGTCGCAGCGAACAGCAGGCCGAAACACACGGCTCCGGCGGCTGCGATGCTCAGCAAGAGCGCGCGAAGAGGGGAAAACCAAGCCTCAGAAACCGCCATAGAACCGTGTCACTTCCATCGATGATTGCATCGAGAGAAAGGCAGATCACCCGGCCTGGGTCAAGGCAAGCGGGCAAGGCTGGGTGCCCCAAAGAGGGGACCCAGCCTTAAGTGGCTTTAGGTATTTAGCCCGCCGTCGACGGTCAGGATCGTGCCCGTGATCTGCCGGGCGGCGGGGCTGGCGAGGAAGGTGACGGCCGCCGCGATATCCTGTGGTTCACTATAACGACCGAGCGGCATCAGAGCGCGCTGGAAGTCCGAATATTCGCCGTTCGCCGGGTTCATCTCGGTATTGGTCGAGCCCGGCTGCACCAGGTTCACCGTGATGTCGCGCGGCCCGAGTTCACGCGCAAGGCCCCGGTTGAAGGACTGGAGGGCGGATTTCGTCATGTAATAGACGGTCCCGGTATCGCCGACGATGCGTTCCGCGCCGGCGGACCCGATGGTGATGACACGGGCGCCGGCTTTCAAATGCGGGATCGCCGCCTGGGCCGCCAGGATCGGGGCACGCACATTGATACTCAGCAGCGCATCGATCTGATCGACGCCGATCTCGGCAATCGCGGCATAGAGCGCGATGCCGGCGTTATTGACCAGGATATCGAGGCCGCCGAGCGCCCTGGCGGCCTCATCGACCGAGCGTTTCACCGCCACCGGATCGGCGCTATCGGCCTGGATCGCAAAAGCCCGCCGTCCTTTGGCTTCGATCTGACGCACCACCTCGGCGGCCCGATCCGTCGACCGCTCGTAGGTGATCGCGACATCCGCGCCCTTTTCAGCCAGCGCCACCGCAATCGCAGCGCCGATACCCCGCGAGGCCCCTGTCACCAGGGCCTTCTTTCCAGTCAGTTCGGTCATGATGTTTCCCTTTCTGTATCGATTGACACAGAAATAGCTAGGGACGCCGAACCGACCCGTCAAGGAATAATATATCGATCAGTACATAAATAGCCGAAGCCTTGCCGAAGGCCGGGATCGGGTTTATGTAACGAGCAATGCAGAATTCGGATGAAACGCCCCCAACCAGCGCCGCGCCGCCCCGCACCCGTGGGCGGCCGCGGGCGTTTGACCGGCGCGCAGCCCTGGCGCAGGCAACACGCCTCTTCTGGCAAAAGGGGTTCGAGGCCACCTCAATGGCCGATCTGACCGAGGTGATGGGGATCGGGTCGCCCAGCCTCTATGCCGCCTTCGGCTCCAAGGAAGCGCTCTATACCGAAGCGGTCGACTATTACCGCGAGAGTTACGAGGATCTCGTCTGGGGCAAATTCTTCGCCGCCCCCACGGCACGCGCCGCGATCGCGGCCTTCCTGATGGATTCCGCCGCCGTCCTCACCGGCGCCGTCGTCGATATCCCCCACGGCTGTATGGTCGCCCTCTCCTCGGTTGCCAGCGAAGGCCATCTCGATCTGGGCAACCTCGTCAGATCGGCGCGTGGCGTGACGCTGGAGCGGCTGAAAGCCCGCCTGGAGCAAGGCGTGGCCGACGGCGAGATCCCGGCCGCAACCGACCTCCATGCCCTCGCCCGCTTCGCCCAAACCGTGCAATTCGGCATGTCCATTCTAGCCCGCGACGGCGCCTGCCAGGGCGAACTGGAAGCGGTTGCCGAGGTATCGATGGCGGGGTGGGACGCGCGGGTTGGGGGTGGCCTCCCCTGATACCAGCAGCGTTATTTCACCAGAACGCAGCCGCCCACGGGACCCGTGAGAAAAAAGGCGGGATGAGTACGAGCGAGAAAAGACTTCACCGCGACCTCGCAGCCTGGGAAATCTGCAAAACCATAATCGTCGACCACAATACAGCCGCCGGAATTGAGGCGTGGCCAGAAGAAATCCAGCGACTGGAGCGTCGGATCGTGCAGATCTACGTCGATGTGAACGAGAGAAAAGGAACGATCAGCGACCTCCGCAAACCTATCCGGGATCCAACCCGGATAGAATTTTACGAAGTCGAAGGATGACAGAGCGCCCTGAACTTGCGCGAGGCCGGAGGCGAAGAGGGTTTTTTCCCGCAGGATATCCCCCTCGCTCTGTTGGAAGCGGCGCGTCTTATCTGCCGGCGTCTTGTCGGAGAGTCCGCCTTCAAAAGAATCGAAGACATGCAGACTGCCCTGGAAACCAGCCTTCCGGGCGACCTCCGCCATGATGTAGGTCGAATGCCCCTTCCAGCAGCCACATTCGGCCAGATCACCGGGGATACCTTGCTGCAAGACCCGCTCGACCATCTGATAGAGCGTCAGGAGCCGGCCGTATTTCGCAAAATCGCACCCGAGAACCGTCTCGGTAGCCAGTTGCGCCCGATCGATCAGCTCGATCCTCTCATCGGGGAAAGCATGCACGGACAGCATCTTTCTATCGACCAGCTCGAAATCGCGAAAACCCTGGGGTCGACCGAAATGCGCCTCGATACCGATGGCCCGGAACAGCGCGGTCACGACTCGTTTGGCGGACCGTCTCATCAATTCCGGTAGCACTCGTAAGGCGGGGCTGATCTGCTCTGCAGAATGGAGGAGGGGATGGGAAATTCCGCCATTTTCAAAAAGCAGTCCAACACAAGGATTTCCGCCACTTACGAGGCGTCGACAATCGGTATTCTGTACCAAAGTATCTGTCCTAGACGAACAAAAATTCCGTACCGCCAGCCCCCCTAACTATCGAAGTGGGCCAGCATAGCCGCGTCCCAATAGGCGGGCTTTCCCATGACCTCGACCAGATGATCGACAAAGGCCCGGACCTTGGGCGCTAGATGGCGGGCCGGGGGATAGACGATATGGAGGGCATGGTCGCGGGAGGCGAAGTCGTCGAGCACCGGGACCAGGGCGCCTGACCGGATCTCCTCGACCGCCACGAAGGCCGGAAGCTGAACAAGCCCCAGACCGGCGAGCGCCATGCCGCGCAAGACATCGAGATCATCCGACTGGAAACTGCCCGCCGTGCCAACGGTGGCGGTGCTGCCGCCGATGGCGAGTTCCCACGGCACGCGGGTCCCGCCGGAGGTGCGATAGAGGCATTCATGGCGATCGAGATCCGAGGGGACCTTCGGCATGCCGCGCCGGCCAAGATAATCGGGACTGCCGAGCACACAGAAGCGCAAGGGGGCGAGCCGCCGGGCGATCAGGGTTGATTCCGTCAGGCGATCGGCGCGGATCGCGACATCGAAGGCATTCTCGCTGGCCGTTGCCGGGCGGGCATGGAACTGGATGTCGAGCGCGACCTTGGGGTAGCGCGCGAGGAAGCCAGGCAAGGCGACAGACACATGTTTCTGTCCAAAATGCACCGGCGCCATCACCCGCAAGGTGCCGCGCGGCTCGTCGCCCAATTCACCCACCGACCGCTCCGCCTCATCCAGGGCGGCCAAGATCGTGCGGGCGCGATGGCAGAAGGCGGCGCCGACTTCCGTCAGGGCAATGCGGCGGGTCGTGCGGCTGAAAAGGCTGGTGCCCAGCCGTTCTTCGAACTGACTGATGCGCCGGCTGATGGCCGAGGCGGACAGGCCCAATCGCTCGCCGGCGGCGGTCAGACTGCCGCTATCCACCACCTCGATGAAGACAACGAGATCGTCAAAGCGATCCATTACGGCCGAGCCTCGTTGTTGGATTTGTGCGTTTCACGCAAAAATACTGTACCCGACACCCCATTTTTCGCAATCAAGCCCTGAGCCATGCTGTCTTCAACGAAAGCCAGCGACCAGGGATAAACGATGCGCCTCTCGAAGCAATTGAAGGAGATCAGGGACAGGGTTGCGGCCTCGCTGCCCCCCGAACAGCTCCGGGCGTTGCAACAGATGGTCGCCGACCTCAAGGCCCGGGGCATCGAACATTCGGCGCTGCGGGCCGGAACGCCACTGCCGCGGTTTGCCCTGCCGAACGCCCTGGGCAAAACGGTCGATGTCTCGGAAGCGCTGGCCCGGGGACCGCTGGTCTTAAGTTTCTATCGCGGCGGCTGGTGCCCCTATTGTTCGGCCGAGCTGCGGGCGCTGCAACTGGCACTGCCGGGGCTGAAGGCGCTCGGCGCATCGCTGATCGCGGTGTCGCCGGATCTGCCGGACCACAGCCTCAGCACGGCGGAAAAACATGCGCTCGACTTCGATATCCTGAGCGATGCCGGCAACATGGTGGCCCGCCGCTTCGGTCTGGTCTTCGGCGTACCGGACGATGTGCGGCAACTATATCTGGGCAGCGGGCTCGATCTTGCCGCCCGCGCCGGGGGAACGGCTTGGGAGCTGCCGATCCCCGCAACCTATCTCGTCGGACGAAACGGACTGGTGCGCCTGGCCTTCGTCGACGCCGATTATACCCAGCGCCTGGATCCGGCCGAGATCCTGGATGCGCTGAAACAGGATGCTGCCGCCTAGAAGAGGGCGCAGTTCTCGCGGCCCCGGATTTTTGAACCCGCTGCCGCCCAACCCACAGTACTGACATTTGGAGATCAGCATGAGCATTCGCCTTGCGACGACCCTGACGCTTGCCTCGACTTTGGCCGGTGTCCTCACCCTGGCCGCCGTGCCGGCGACCGCCCAGACCAATATGGAGAAATGCTACGGCATCTCCAAGGCGGGCGAAAACGGCTGCGCCAATGCCGCCGGCCTGCATTCCTGTGCCGGCGAATCGAAGGTCAATTTCGATGGGGAAGACTGGAAGCTCGTTCCCGCCGGCACCTGCGCCAAGATGGACGGCATGGTCACGCCCTTTAAGGGCATGAACAAGAAGAAGGCGTAACGGTTATGGCGCGGCTTGGCGACACGCCCCTTGCCGGGCCGCGCCTCTCCCGCGGCGGCGCCATCCCGGCCCGTGCCGGGATCGGCCTGCGGGAGCCCCATATCGAAGACTTCCTGGCCCAGGGTTGCCCGGCATCCTGGGTGGAGGTTCATAGCGAGAATTACCTCGCTCCCGGCGGCCCGCGACTCGCGCGGCTGGAGCGGGTGCGGGAAAAATTGCCGCTCAGTTGCCATGGCGTCGGCCTGTCGCTCGGCAGTGCCGATGGCCTCGATCCCGATCATCTGATGCGCCTGCGGGCCCTGTTCGGCCGGCTCGACCCCGCGCTGGTGTCCGATCATCTGTCCTGGTCGGTGGCGGGCGGGGTTTATCTCAATGATCTGCTGCCCCTGCCCTATACGGCAGAAAGTCTGAAGATCGTCGCCAGCAATATCGACCATGCCCAAGACGCGCTGGGGCGCCGCCTGCTGGTCGAAAACCCGTCTTCCTACGTCGATCTGCCGAACCAGGAGATGACGGAGGCACAGTTTCTGGCGGCGCTCGTCGCGCGCACCGGCTGCGGGTTGCTGCTCGACCTCAACAATATCCATGTCTCCGCTTTCAACCTGCGGCGCCCTCTGGAGGACTTTCTGGCGGGCCTGCCATTCGCTGCGGTCGAGGAGATCCATCTGGCCGGCCATGCGGTTGCCGATTTCGAAGGCGAGACCGTGCTGCTCGATGATCACGGCGCAGCGGTGCCGCCGGCCGTCTGGGCTCTTTACGAGCGGATGATCGCCCAGATCGGCCCGCGCCCGACCCTCATCGAATGGGATACCAGGCTGCCGGATTTGTCCGTCCTGATGAACGAGGCAGCCCAGGCCGATACACTGCTGGAGGGCTGGCATGCTCGCTGACTTCCAGATCGCCCTTGGCAGTTGGCTGCTGGAGGGATCGCCCCTGCCCGAAGATCTCGCCGGGCTGCGCCGGTTGGCGCTCTATCGCAATAATGTGCGCGGCTCCTTGACCGAGGTGCTGGCGGCGGCTTTCCCGACCGTCGAGCAGGTGGTCGGGGCGGAGTTTTTCGCCATGACCGCCCGCCGGTTCCTGGCGGCCCATCCGCCGGAACGACCGGAGCTTTGGGCCTGGGGGGAAGATTTTCCCATTTTCCTGTCGGGCTTCCCGCCTGCCCGGCAATTGCCCTATCTGCCCGATCTCGCGCGCCTCGAATGGGCGATGTCGCAGGCCTATTTCGCCCCGGAAGCCGAAGTGCTGCGACCGGAGCGCCTGGGCACAGTCACGACCCCGATCTTGGGCCTCAGTTTCTCCCGCCATCCCTCGGCCCGCATCGTGCGGTCGCGCTTTGCCGTCCACGGCATCTGGCGGGCCCATCGGCCGGGCGGCGACTTGGCGGCGGTCAATGTCGCCCTGCCTGAAGCCGTGCTGATCCTGCGCCAGGACGGCGAGGTCAAAGCGCGCCCCCTTGCAGACTGGCAGGCCACTTTCGCCGATGCCTTGCTCGACGGGCTGACGGTCGAGGCCGCCCTGATCGCTCTGCCTGACGATGCCCCGCCGGCCGATATATCGCCCGAACTCGCCCGGCTGATCGCCGACGGCGCCTTCACCGGCTATGCGGCCGACCTCCCCTCACCCGTGCCCGCCTGGAGGCAATCATGATCAGTTTCTCTCTTGCCGCCGACCGTTATCGCGATTTGTGCCAAGGGGTGCAGGCCTGGGTGGCGCCCTTGGTAGACCTCTGGCTCCGGATTGTGATCGGCCTCGTTTTCATGCGGTCGGGTCTGCAGAAGATCTCCGATTGGCCGGCGACCTTGCAGCTCTTTGAATATGAATATCAGGTGCCGCTCCTGCCGCCGGGACTGGCGGCCGCCCTCGCCGCAACCGCCGAACTGGCCGCGCCGATATTCCTGTTTGTCGGCTTCGCGAGCCGCCTGGCGGCTCTGCCGCTACTGGTCATGACCCTAGTCATCCAATTCGTGCTGGGGGCCGCCAATCCGGCTTTCAACCATAGCGACCATTTCTTCTGGATGATCCTGCTGGCCGTGATCATCACGCGCGGGCCGGGGCGCCTGTCGATCGATCATCTCATCGCCACCCTGCTGGAAAGGACATCCCGATGAAAACGAGGCTTTTTGCCGACACCAGCTTGGCGCAGTTGGGCAGTCTTTTGTCCGTTGGCCTCCTCGCGGCCTTGCTGATCGGCGGTTGGGTGGGTCTGCGCGCGCTGCAGGGCGTTCAGGAAGTGGACGAGCGCTGGGTCGCTTACGACCTAGGCGCCGCGACTAAGGCAGATGTGCTCTCGGAACTGCGCAGCGCCCTCGGCTTTGGCGGCGTGATCCATGCCTATAAGGACTATGTCATCGATGGGCAGGAAGCCCAGTTGGAGCAGGCTCGGAAGTCTCTGCGCTCGGCTTCCGCCAATCTTGAGATCTATGGCTCCGTCGGACCGCTGAGCGAGCCGGAGGCGGAGGCGGTCAAGACGCTGTCCCTGACCTTGGCCGGTCTCGGTCAGGGCTTGCAGATGGCCCAGGCGGCCAAGAAATCCGTCGCCGCCGGCGATGCCAACAAAATGATGGCCGAGGCCGCTGCCCTCGATGTCGAACCGGCCGTGAAGGCGATGCGGACCCTCAATGCCGAACTGACGCGCGAGCGGGCCCGCCTGACCGAGGCCAACCGGGCAGGGATCGCCGAATTGCATGCCACGCTTCTGGTCGGCGGTGTAATTGCGGGCAGCGCGATCGCACTGGTCGCCGGTCTGTTTCTGGCCTTCACCCTGATGCGGATCGTCCGACCACTGCGGGCGCTGGCCGAGACCATGACGGGCCTCGCCGGCGGTGACCTCGATACCGCCATTCCTTACGCCGGACGGGGGGACGAAATCGGCAAGATGGCCGCCACGGTCGGGATCTTCCGCGATGGGCTTCAGCAACTCGGCGCTGCACGCGCCGCCGAACAGGCGGAGATCGAGAAGGAAAGCGCCCGTCGGATGGCACTGGATGGCAGGATCCAGGCTTTTGAAAGCGAGATCGCGTCGTTGACCGGCGTGCTGTCGGACGCCAGTGGCGCCCTGCGGTCGGCCGCCGCTGCGACAGCCGATGTCTCGCGCCAGACGGGCGCCAACGTCGTGACGGTGTCGAGCGGCACGGCCAAGACCGAAGACAATATCGCCGCCATCGTTCAGGCCGCCCAGGATCTCTCTCGCCTGATCGGCGAGATCGCGGCCAATGTCCATACCTGGACTGGCCGGGCGGCAAAGGCGGTGGAGGAAGCCGGACGCACCAGCGAGACGGTGGCCGCCCTCTCGGCGTCCGTCCGCGATATCGGCGAGGTCGTGAAGCTCATCAATGCCATTGCCGGTCAGACCAACCTGCTAGCGCTGAATGCCACCATCGAAGCGGCGCGGGCAGGCGAAGCGGGCAAGGGGTTCGCGGTGGTGGCGAGCGAGGTCAAGAATCTCGCCAATCAGACCGCCAAGGCGACCGAGGACATCACGCGTCAGATCGAAGCGGTGCAAAGCGCCACCGGCAGCGCCGTCTCGGCCATCGGGGAGATTTCGAAGACCGTTGCCGGGGTATCTACAATGGCGGAGATGGTCGGGCAGTCGGTGCGCAATCAGGAGGAAGCGACCCGCGTTATCCTCGGCCGGATCGATGAGACCGCCGGCGTGGCCGCTGAGACCAGCACTGCGATGCAGACCCTGGAAAGCGTCGCACAGACGTCCAGTGCGACGGCGCAAAGCGTGCTCAAAACCTCCGAGAACCTTGGCCAAGGGATGCAGAAGCTACAGCGGGTGGTCCACGATTTTTCGAGCTATTTGTCGGTCGGCGCACATTGATTGGAGGGCACACGAACGAGGATTGGCAGACAGACCAAGCCCATCGGCAGCGTCACACGGCAGATTTCTGATAGTTATTTGATTTTATTGAGTTATTTTAAATGGAGGAGGGGATGGGATTCGAACCCACGATACGATTTCTCGTATACACACTTTCCAGGCGTGCGCCTTCAACCACTCGGCCACCCCTCCTTCGTCGGAAGGCCGACACCATACCGAAATCGCGCTGGGTTGCAAGGGGGCTAAGTGGCCTTGGCGATGGATTATTTTCTCTTTTGCCGCTCGCTGGCGGAATGAGCTTTGAGTCGGACAAGTGCGCCCCTGCCGCTCTGCAAGATTGACCCGCCCCGTCAGACTCGGGTAAGTGCTGAACCTCAATCGGGTAACCGGTCGGTCACCTGTCCTGTCGAACGGCTCGAAGGCACCACCAGATCTTGCTGCGTCATATTCTCACCTGGGCTGGGATGATCCTGCTGATCGCGGCGCTGTTCCTGCTATTGCGGGATGCCTTCCAGTCGATCCACCTGCGCCACGTCAGCTTTGCCAGCCTGCTCGATATCTGGGGGCAACTGCATGGCCGCTCGCTCGCTGCGACCGAGGCAGCCCTGGCACGTTCGGCCCAGCCGGCGCTAAGCGGCACCTTCCATGTCCTGTTGTCGATCCCGGCCTGCGCCGTCGCAACGATCCTGGGTGGGCTCTTCTGGATGCTGTCGGCCGCCCTGCCCCGGCGCTTCTAGCGCCTTACACGCTAACCGTTTCTGATCCCCAGAACGAAAAAGGGCGGCCCGAAGGCCGCCCTTATGTCTTAGTCGCCGCTGGTGCGCAGCGCGGCCAAGAAGGCCGACTGCGGAATTTCGACCTTGCCGAACTGCCGCATGCGCTTCTTGCCTTCCTTCTGCTTGTCCAAGAGCTTGCGCTTACGGCTGATATCGCCGCCATAGCACTTGGCCAAAACGTCCTTGCGCATCGCGCGGACGGTTTCACGCGCGATGATACGCCCCCCCAGAGCGGCCTGCACGGCGATCTGGAACAGCTGGGGCGGGATCAGTTCTTTGAGCTTGATGCACAGCACGCGGCCACGCGCTTCGGCCTGGCTGCGATGCACAATGGTCGAAAGCGCATCGACCGGCTCGCCATTCACCAGGATCGACATCTTCATGAGGTCGCCTTCCTCATAAGTGTCGGGCTGATAGTCGAAGCTGGCATAACCGCGGCTTACCGATTTCAGACGGTCGTAGAAATCGAAGACCACTTCGTTAAGCGGCAGGCGATAGGAGATCATCGCGCGGTTGCCGACATAGGTCAGATCGGTCTGGATGCCGCGGCGTTCCTGGCAGAGCGCCAGCACCGCGCCGAGATATTCGTCCGGCACCAGCACGGTCGCCTTGATCCAGGGCTCTTCGATATGGTCGATCTTCACCGGGTCCGGCATATCGGCCGGATTATGCATCTCCATGATCTCACCATTGGTGAGGTGGATTTTGTAGATGACCGAGGGGGCCGTGGTGACGAGATCGAGATCGAACTCGCGCTCCAGGCGTTCCTGGATGATTTCGAGATGCAGCAGGCCGAGGAAGCCGCAGCGGAACCCGAAACCGAGCGCCGCCGAAGTTTCGGTCTCAAACTGGAAGGACGCGTCGTTGAGGCGCAGCTTCTGCAGGCTTTCGCGCAGGTTCTCGAATTCCGCGGCATCGGCCGGGAAGAGACCGCAGAACACCACCGGCACCGACGGCTTGAATCCGGTCAGGGCTTCGGCGGCCGGGCGCTTTTCTTCAGTGATCGTATCGCCGACGGCGCAATCGGCCACGGCCTTGATGCCGGCGGTGATGAAGCCGATTTCGCCCGGGCCCATCTGGGGAATATTCACGGCCTTGGGCGTGAAGACACCGACCCGCTCCACCTGATAGAGCGCGTGGTTCGACATGAATTTGACCTTGGCGCCCTGCTTTAGAACGCCTTCCTTGACGCGCACCAGCAGTACGACACCCAGATACGGGTCGTACCAGCTATCGACCAGCAGGGCCTTTAGCGGCGCTTCCGCATCGCCCTTGGGGGCCGGCAGCTTCTTGACGATCGCTTCCAGCACGCCTTCGATATTGAGGCCGGTCTTGGCCGATATTTCGACGGCTTCGGACGCATCGAGACCGATGACGTCTTCGATCTGCGTCTTCACGCGCTCGCAATCGGCAGCGGGCAGATCGACCTTGTTCAGGATCGGGACGATTTCGTGATTGGCGTCGAGCGCCTGATAGACGTTGGCGAGCGTCTGCGCCTCGACACCCTGGGAGGCATCGACGACCAGCAGCGAACCTTCGCAAGCCGCGAGCGAGCGCGAGACTTCATAAGCGAAGTCGACGTGGCCCGGCGTGTCCATCAGATTGAGGGTATAGGTCTTGTCGTCCTTGGCCTTATAGAGCAGGCGGACGGTCTGCGCCTTGATCGTAATGCCGCGTTCGCGCTCGATATCCATGTTATCGAGCACCTGTTCCTTCATCTCACGCGCGGTTAGACCGCCGCAAAACTGGATCAACCGGTCGGCGAGCGTGGATTTGCCGTGGTCGATGTGGGCGACGATGGAGAAATTGCGGATGAGCGAAAGGTCAGTCATGGGGCATTCTAGCTGGTAAGACGCGCCGCACCATAGGGCGACGCGTCTTCTGGCGCAAGTAAGCGGTCTGCAGGGCCGGTAAGCCTCTCAGCCTCAAGTAGGCTGAAGCCCAATAGGCGACTTAAAGCTTAGGCAATCTGGATCTGGCGTTCTAAGTGGGCCGTCAGATCATTTGGCAGGTTGAGCTTATGGGCCAAGGCATCGAGATAGGCCTTTTCCGAGGCCTCATCCGGGTCGATGGCGATACGCGCGGCGAGCCAGAGTTCGGCCGCCTGTTCCGGCCCCTTGGCCATGCGGGCGATGTCATCGAGGGTCGGCCGCTTGCCGAGTGCATCGAAGACGAAGGCCTTGTCTTCGGCGTCGAGACCCATCTTGCCCGCCTGCTCGAAGATCGCCTTCTGCTCGTCCGGGCCGATATGGCCGTCGGCATTGGCGGCGCCGATCATGGCGAGTACCAGCGAGAGTTCGAACGGCCGCCCGCCGGCATCCTGATTACCGTTGGGCAGGAACTTCGATCCCACGGGCGGCGCGTCGGACGGGATCGCGGCCGGAGCCTCTTCGGCCTTCTTGCCGGCCTGCCAATTTTCATAAGCACGATAAGCGAGTGCCCCAAGGGCCGCCGCGCCGCCATAACCGACGACACCGCCAGCCATCTTGCGCACGCTTTTGGAGCCGAGCAGCAGGCCCAGCATACCGCCGGCGGCCAGACCACCGCCCATGCCACCCATTCCTGATTTTCCTAAGGCATCCTTGGCCTTGGCCATCATATCGCCGGCCTTACCGCCGGCGTTCGGGCCGAGAAATTGGTCGAGAAGCCGCTTCGGATCCATCAGTCCCTCCTGGTTATGGAGGTCTGGACATGGGGATGATCGCGCGCGTTTGCATGTGACAAACAAAAAGGGCCGGAGTTTCCTCCGGCCCTTCATGCATCCAAGTCGCAGCGCGACTATTTCTTCGGCAGGTCGCCGGAGACGCCTTCGACGTACCAGTCCATGCCCAACACTTCCGGATCGGTCGCGAACTTGCCGGCGGCAACACGTTCCTTGCCGTCCTTGTCCTTGATCGGGCCGGTGAAGGGGTTGATCGTGCCGTCCATGATGCCCTTACGGGTGGCTTCGGCCAGTTCGACCACGTCCTTCGGAATGGCCGGGTTGTACGGCGCCAGCTTCACCATGTGGTCCTTGAAGCCGCCCCAGACATCGCCCGACTTCCAGGTGCCGTCCATGACCGCCTTCACGCGGCTGATGTAATATTCGTCCCATTCGTCGACGATCGCGGTCAGATGGGCCTTGGGGCCGAACTTGGTCATGTCCGACGACTGGCCGAAGGCATAGACGCCACGTTCCTGGGCGGTCTGGATCGGGGCCGGGCTGTCGGTATGCTGGGCGATGATGTCGGCGCCCTGATCGATCAGCGCCTTGGCGGCGGCGGCTTCCTTGCCCGGATCATACCAGGAATTGACGTAGATGACCTTCACCTGGGCGTCCGGACGCTGCTTCTTCAACGCGAGCGTGAAGGCATTGATGCCCGAGACGACTTCGGGGATGGGAACGGACGCGACATAGCCGATGATGCCCGACTTGGTCATCTTGCCGGCGATGGTGCCGATCACGGTGCGGCCTTCATGGAAGCGGGCCGAGTAAGTGGCAACGTTCGCCGAGCGCTTGTAGCCGGTCGCATGTTCGAAGAAGACCTTCGGATTGCGCTGGGCAACCTTGAGGGTCGGCTCCATGAAACCGAAGGAGGTGGTGAAGATCAGATTGTTGCCCTTGGCCACCAGCTGCTGGATGACACGTTCGGCATCGGCACCTTCCGGCACGCTTTCGACATAGGTCGTTTCGACCTTGTTGCCATAGGCCTTCTCGATCGCGAGACGACCCTGGTCGTGGCTGTAGGAATAGCCATGATCGCCGATCGGGCCGACATAGATGAAGCCGACCTTGACCTTCTTGTCCTGGGCCGCAACCGGTGCCGCCGAAGCCAGCGCCAGTGCTGCCGCACCCAGCACGACTGATTTGAATAGAGTCTTCACCGCCCCACTCCTTTTTGTTCGTTAGACGTGATTACCGATCAGGATAGAATATCTTGCCGATGCTGGCAGGCGCATTCAGCTTGATCCGAGTTTCGTCGCGCGAAATCAGGACCAGCACCGCCACCGTGGCAAGATAAGGAAGCATCGCCAAGACCTGCGAGGGGATCGAGACCCCGAGGCCCTGAAGATGAAGCTGCGCAATCGTGATGCCGCCAAAGAGATAGGCGCCCAGCAGCACCCGGGCCGGCCGCCAGGTGGCAAAGACCACCAACGCCAGCGCGATCCAACCGCGGCCCGACGTCATATTCTCCGCCCACATCGGCGTATAGGACAGCGAGAGGAACGCCCCGGCGAGGCCCGAACAGGCGCCGCCATAAAGCGTTGCCGCCAGCCGCACCTTACGCACGCCATACCCGATGGCATGGGCGGCTTCGGGGTTCTCGCCGATCGAGCGCAGGATCAGGCCCGCGCGGCTCTTATAGAGCAACCAATGGGTGAAACCGACCAGCACCAGCGAGAGGATCACGAGCCCATCGAGCCCAAAGATCAACGGCTGCATGCCGGGGATCGGATGGCCGACAAACCCACGCCCCAACAAGGCCGAGAGGCCGACGCCGAAGAGGGTGAGTGCGAGGCCGGTCGCGACCTGATTGGCCAGCAGCCCAAGGGTCAGCAGGGCAAACAGCCCGGCCATCACCATGCCGCCGGCAGCGCCTGCGAAGGCACCGACCAGATGGCTGCCACTGGTCGAGGAGGCGGCAAAGGCGCAGACCGCGCCGACCAACATCATGCCTTCGACGCCGAGGTTGAGGACGCCGGACTTTTCGGTCACCAGCTCGCCGGTCGCGGCGATCAGCAGCGGGGTCGCCGCCATCGCAATGCCGATCAGGATGGAGAAGAAGATATCCATCAGGCGGCCTTCCCCTTGGCAAAGCTGATCCGCGGGCGGTAGCGCAGCAGCACGTCGGTGCCGAGCAGAAAGAACAGCAGCATGCCCTGGAAGACGCTGGCGGCCGCGAGCGGCAGCTTCATCGTCACCTGGACATTCTCGCCCCCGAGATAGGAAAGCGCGAGCAGCAGGGCGGCAAAGAGGATGCCGATCGGATTGAGCCGGCCCAAGAAGGCGACAATGATCGCCGTGAACCCATAACCGGGCGAGACCGACGGCATCAGCTGCCCGATCGGACCCGAGACCTCGATCATGCCCGAGAGACCGGCGAGCCCGCCCGAGAGCAGCAGGCAGACCCAGATGATCTTCTTGGCCGAGAAACCGGCAAAGCTGGCGGCGGCGGGCGCGAGGCCGATGACCTTGACTTGATAGCCGATGAAAGCGCGGTTCAGCAGCACGGTGGCCCCCGCCACGACCAGCAGCGCCGCGAGCGCGCCCAGATGCAGGCGCGAGCCTTCGACCAGGGTCGGCAGCAGCGCATCGGCGCCGAACATCCGGCTCTGCGGGAAATTATAGCCATCGGGATCGCGCCAGGGGCCCTGGACCAGCAAGGCCAGCCAGAGCTGCGCGACATAGGTCATCATCAGGCTGACCAGGATCTCATTGGCATGGAAGCGGGTGCGCAGGAAGGCCGGGATCGCGGCATAGGCGGCCCCACCCAGAACGCCGGCAATCGCCATCAGGGGCAGGGTCCACCAGCCCTCCTGACCCCAGAAGGCAAGCGCGACGCCGCCGGCACAGATCGCCCCGACGGTCAGCTGCCCTTCGGCGCCGATGTTCCAGACCCCGGCGCGGAAACCGATGGAGAGGCCCACGGCGATCAGAGCGAGCGGCGTTGCCTTCACACCCAGTTCGGTCAGGCCATATTCGGTCGAAATCGGATCGATGAAGAAGCCATAGAGGGCTTCCAGCGGATCGAACCCGAGGATCGCAAACAGCACGGCGCCTGCGATCACGGTCAGGAAAATCGCCAGCACCGGCGTGCCATAGACGGCCCAGACCGGCGTCGTCTGGCGCGGGATCAGATCAAGCCGCATGGGGTTCGCCCGCCAAATTTCCGCCCATCATCAGGCCCACCTTCTCCACCGTCAGCTCAGCCAGCGGCAGCGCCGCCGAAAGATGACCGTGATAGAGCACCGCCATGCGATCCGACAGGGCAAAAAGCTCATCTAGATCGGTCGAAATCACCACCAGCGCGGTCCCCTTGCGGGCGAGGTCCAGCAGCGCCTGATGGATCTGCGTCGCAGCCCCAGCATCGACACCCCAGGTGGGGTTGGCGCAGATCAGGACCTTCGGCGCTCGGCCGATCTCGCGGCCCATGATGAATTTCTGCAAGTTCCCGCCAGAGAGGCGCCGGGCCAGCGCCATCGGCCCCGTGGCCGCCACCCGGAAGGCTTTGATAACAGCAGCGGCGGCATCGAAGGCCTCGGCCGGCTTGATCATGCCGCCCTGCACCAGCTTGCCGTCCTGCCAGCCCGACAGCAGCATATTGTCGGCCAAACTCATGTCCGGCACTGCGCTGCGCCCCAGGCGCTCTTCGGGCACAAAGGCGAGACCAAGTTCGCGCCGGGCAGCCACACCCAGATCGCCGACGAACTGGCCGTCAAAGCGGATCGTATGATTGGGCACCAGCCGCTCGCCACCCAAGGCCGCCAGCAACTCGCCCTGGCCCGATCCGGCAAGACCGGCGATCCCGAAGATCTCGCCCGGTCGCACGGCAAAATCGATCCCGACCAGATCGACGCCAAAGGGCTGATCGGCCGGCAGCATCAGATGTTCGATCTTGAGGCGCACATCCTTGCCCGAGATCTGATGGCGGCGATCGGGCGGGGTCAGCAACCCGCCGATCATCAGTTCCGCCAGCTGCTTGGCCGAGACTTCACCGGGGTTCGCGGTGCCGACGACCTTGCCGCCACGTAAGATGGTCGCGCGCTCACACAAGGCGCGGATCTCGTCGAGCTTATGGCTGATATAGAGGATAGTGCAGCCCTCGGACGCCAGCTTGCGCAGGGTCTCGAACAGGGTATTGGCTTCCTGCGGGGTCAGGACCGAGGTCGGCTCGTCCATGATCAGCAGGCGCGGTTCCTGAAGCAGGCAACGCACGATCTCGACGCGCTGACGCTCGCCGGTCGACAGCGCATGGACCGGGCGGTGCGGATCGAGCGCCAGGCCATAACGCGCCGCGACCTCGGAAATCCGCGCCGGCAGATCCTTGCCTCCCTGATCGGGCGGCAGGGCGAGGGCAATGTTTTCGGAAACCGTCAGAGTTTCGAACAGCGAGAAATGCTGGAACACCATGCCGATGCCGGCGGCGCGCGCGGCGGCAGGGCCATCGAAGGCGACCGTGTCGCCTTCCCACTCGATGGTGCCTTCATCCGCGGCCAACAGGCCGTAGACGATCTTCACCAGGGTCGATTTGCCGGCGCCATTTTCGCCCAGCAGCGCATGGATCTCGCCCGGCATCAGCGAGAGCGAGACAGCGTCATTCGCACGGGTACCGGGGAATTGCTTGGTAATGCCGGTCAGCTTGAGACGCGGCGCGTCCATTGCTTGATTATTCACCGCCCGCCGCCTCCCCTGCCTTAATTTTGTCCAATCGGTCAAACTTTACGCTGGCATGAGGACGGCGGGTCTGCAATGCGAAACCCGCCTTACCAGCGGAAGACCGACGCCACATAGGTGGGCGTCGCGCCTTCTTCTTCGGCTAATTGCGAGAGCCGTGCCAGATCCGGCAGTTTGCCCGGCGCCGCCCCCAATTCATTGGCATGAACCCCGCCCGCGATCAGCAGGCTGTCGCAGCCCGCGCGGTTGGCGCCCTTGATATCGGTCTTAAGGCCATCGCCGATCGCGAGGACCTTTTTGGGATCCTTGAGGCCCAGATCATTGAAGCAGGTCTGATAGACGCCGGGATGCGGCTTGCCGTGATAGCGCACCTTGCCACCGCCCTGTTCGTACCAGCCGGCCAGCAAGCCGGCGCAAACCTCGACCTTGCCGCGCGTCACGATGGTGATGTCCGGATTGGCGCAGACCATCGGCAGACCCTTGGCCAGCGCCGGCTCCAGCACCGGCAGCGCGGTTTCCAAGGTTTCGCCCAGTTCCACGCCGGTATTCACGACATAGTCGGCCTCGCGGACATCCATCACGCGGGTGCCGGGCACGCCATCGAGGATATTCACGTCGCGCGGCAGACCTAGCAGGAAGTATTTCTGGCCGAGGCTTTTGTAAAAGTCATCGGGGCGGGTGCGCAGATGATTGCGGGCATCTTCGCCCGAGGTCAGCAGGTGACCGTAGTCTTCATCGGCAAAGCCCATTTCGCGCATGCGCACCTGGACATCGGCCGAGGGGCGCGGGGCGTTGGAGAGCAAGACCACATGTTTGCCGGCCTGTTTCAGGGCCAGCAGGGCATCGCGGCTATCGGGGTAAGGCGTGTGCCCATCATGCAGCACACCCCACAAATCGATAATGAAGCCGTCATAGGCGTCGGCGATTTCCGACAACCCGGCAATGGTCTTGATCATGCTTAAACTACCGGTAAAGGATCTCGGTTTTGCTCTCGGCGGGACGTGGTGCCCCAAACAGCTGGCCTTGTCCATAGTCGACCGCAAAATCCAGCAAATCGACGAGCTCATTATCGGCCGAAACGCCCGACACCATGATGTCGATCGCGCCGGTATCGAGCTTGCGCTTCAAGGCGCGCGGGTCGCTGATCTTGCCGTGTTTGGCCAGCAGCATATGCGCCGGGATCTTCACGGTGCGGAAGCCTTTGTTGGACAGATCGCTGACAAACAGATCGAGGTTCGAGACCTTATCCAGCACGAAGCGGAAGCCGAGGCCGCCCAGCGCTGTCACATCAGCGTCCGTCCGGGCGTCAAAATGGAAGACGTCCTGCTGACCGATGGAGAAAGACAGGAGGCCGGCCAGATCGCGGTTTTCCTGCATGAAGCCCAGGAAGTCGGCGAAGAAGGCGCGATCGCGCAGGGTTTCGCCGACGATCGGGCAGATATAGCCGATGGTTGCCTTCTGGCGGCGCATGCGGCGCACGAACTGGACCGAACGCACCAGCAGCATATTGTTGATCGCAGCCGCCAGACCCGCCCGCTCGGCCACCGCCGTATAGGTTTCCGGCGGCACGGCAATGCCTTCTGACGTACGCACCGTCGCCTGGCATTCCCAGACGGCAAGGCGACGCGAGGGCAGCGAGACAATCGGCTGCAAGGACAGCTCCAACCGCTCTTCGGCCAGCGCCTCGCGCACCACATCCAGGATGACCTGTTCGTCGCTGCGGGTATCCTCGCCATAGTCGGCAGAATAAGGCTCGACTTCGGGCGACCCGGGGGCAAAGGCGTTCGAGAGCGGCGGCAGACCGGCAATGCTATTGCTGCCGGGCGCTGGGCCTGACGCCGGTCCAATCGGGGCTGTCGCAGCGGGACGGGGCGCGGGCGCCGCAGCGGCAGGCCGAGCGACCGGCGTGGAGCCGATCTGATTGACCAGGGTCTTCAGCATGCGCATTTCGGCGACGACGGTTTCGATTTCGCTGGCATCGCCATTGGCGGCGTTCAGCGCGCGCTGCCCATCACGCAAGGCGCGGACTTCTTCACGCAACAGCGACATTTGTTCCAACAGCGCGCGGAAGCGGGTGCGGTTCTGGCCCTGCTGGCTGCGGCGGGTGATGATTTCCTGGGCCAGGAACCCGCTGATCAGAATGATCACCCCCAGCAGGATGCCCAGCGTATTGGCATCCAGCACCGGCCCATCGCCCAGGACCGACGGGGCGGCGAACATCACGACAAAGGCGACGGCCGCATAGGCGATCGGGGCGATGAAACCGAGCATAGGGTCAGAACCAATCCGGGAAGATGTGCAGGCCTGTCGCTTCATCCAGCGGCAAGGGGGCGATGCGGGTCACCGCGCTGAGCGGCAGATCGCCATAGAGATGCGGGAACAATACCTCGCCGCGCGATCCCGACTTTTCCCATTTGAGATCGGCCGCGATGGGATCTGCATTCACTTCGATCAACAAAAGGTCGGCTTCGCCAGCGCGGTGTTTCGCCGCACTCTGCTGGATGGCATGGGCTGAAGAGAAATGCAGGAAACCGTCGCGGCGATCCTCGGGCGAGCCCCGATAGACGCCCGCATCTTCGGCGGCCTGCCACTCCTTGGCACGTGCAAGATGGTAAATCAGCGTTTCGCTCATGCCTCGCACCATACCCATCCGCAACGCCAAACGAAAGGCCTGCAATACACCCGCTCAAGGGGGAGTTGACGGCAAGCCCCCTTGCCCTCGCGCTTGGGCCCAGCTATAAGCGACCTGTCCTTGGGGAGTAGCCGCCGCCGTCCCCGGCGGGTTCGCGTCAACACACTTGGCCTTGCAAAAGGCTATGGCGCGATCGGGTGAGGCGCTGTTTTCAGCGCCAATCGACTGGCGAGACCAACGGTACAGTAAGATGACAGCCCGAGCCGGGCGGCCGTCTTGCGGTTCCGTTCGTCTCTAGTTTGTCGCCCGGCTCGCGTTTGGTTATGGACAGTTTCCTCCTTTCGACAGCCACCTCTACGGCAGCCGTCGCAATCGCCGAGATTGGCGATAAGACTCAATTATTTGCGCTTATTCTGGCGTGCCGTTACGGCCGCCCCTGGCCTGTTGCCTTCGGGATTCTGATCGCCACCATCGCCAATCATTTGCTGGCCGGCGCCGTCGGCGCCCTGGTCGCCACCCGCATTCCCTACGATTATCTGCAATGGGGCGTCGGCATTTCCTTCATCGTCATCGCCATCTGGACGCTTGTGCCCGACAAGGTCGATGAAGACGACGACAAGCCGCGCCGCTTTGGCCCCTTCGTTGCCAGCCTCATCGGCTTTTTCTTGCTGGAGATGGGCGACAAGACCCAGATCGCCACCGTCATGCTGGCCGCCGATTTGAAGCCCTTCGCCGCCGTCATGGTCGGCTCCATCGCCGGCATGATGCTGGTCAATCTGCCGATCGTCTTTGCCGGCAAGGCCATGAGCGCGCGCATTCCCTTGAGCGTGACCCGCAAGGTCGCTGCTGCGCTATTCGTGATTCTCGGTGTGCTGGCTCTGCCGATCTGGCGGTAAGGCTCATTTGTGGCCTACCGGCCTTCGGCCTGCTTGAGGCCGTTTTCTTGAGGCTTGGCCTCAAGTAGCGCAAAGCGTGATAGGCCAAACCTTAAACACAAAAAAGAAAAACCCCGCTGCCGGGACGCTGGCTGCGGGGTTCAAGGCTCGGAAGGGTTCGAGCAGGACACCGCTAGTGCCGCTCGACTTCCTTGATAATGAGAATGGATCGCAGTTGCAAGCGGTATTATGCGCTGCTGGTAAAATATTTTGCTTAAGGGGAAGCGGGGCAATTGCGCCTCCCCAAGCAGAAACGCGTCATCCTGGACTTGATCTGGGGGTCTCCTCCGAGGGTGCTTCCACATTATCTCGGCAGGATTGGACAGGCTCCCGGAGGAGATCCCGTGGTCAAGCCACGGGATGACGGAGTTGGTGGAAACGGCCTCAAGCAGCGCGAAGCGCGATAGGCCTCTTAAAAGTCCGAGCAGCGCCCGCCGCGTTCCCAATCGCCGTAGCGGGTGGGCTCCAGGCCCTTGGGGCCGCCGTATTCGATATCCTTCTTCGCCACTTCCGTCTTGGCGGGTTCGGTAGCGGCAGACTCCACGGGCTTGGGCGCGTGGCTGGTGAAGGTGCGGGGCTTGGCAGCAGGTTTTTCGTCGCTCATCGGAGGTCCTATTCTTGACCGAATTGGATGGTTTCTTACATAGGGTCAAAGAGGCATACTATCCAAGAGGAGAGCATCTAAAAGCCATGCACACTCGCACATTTCTGCTGATGGCCGCTCTGGTCGCCCTGTTTGCGGCGGTCGGCTATCTGATCGGTGGGTCCGGAGGCATGTTGATCGCCCTGGCTATCGCAGGTGCGATGAACCTCATGGCCTATTGGAACTCCGACAAGGTTGTGCTGTCGATGTATCGCGCGCAGCCCGTCAATCGCGCGGACAGCCCGGAATTTTACGACATGGTCGCGGGCCTTGCCCAGCGCGCCCAAATTCCGATGCCCAAGCTCTATGTCATCGCCGAAGCCCAGCCCAACGCCTTTGCGACCGGCCGCAATCCGGAAAATGCCGCCGTTGCCGTGACCGAAGGCATCATGCGGGTCCTCTCGAAGGACGAGCTGGCGGGCGTCGTCGCCCATGAACTCGCCCATATCAAGAACCGCGACACCCTGATGATGACCATCACCGCGACCTTGGCAGGCGCCATCGGGATGATCGGCAATATGATGATGTTCACGGGTCTGGGCGGCAGCCGGGACCAGAACGGCAATAGCAATCCCTTAGGATTAATCGGCGCCCTGGCGATGATGATCCTTGCCCCACTGGCCGCGACCATGGTTCAGATGGCGATCAGTCGGACGCGGGAGTATGAAGCGGACCGTGTGGGCGCCGAGATTTGCGGCAACCCGCGCTCGCTTGCATCCGCTTTGGAAAAGATCGAGGCCTATGCCCAAGGTACCCTTAACGTGACGGCCGAACATAATCCGGCGACGGCACATATGTTCATCTCCAACCCGCTGTCGGGTCGGGGCGCGGACAATCTCTTCTCGACCCATCCTGCGACCCGCAACCGCGTGGCGCGTTTAATGGAGATGATGCGCGACGGTCTTGCCCGCGTATCGACGCCTTCGGGCTATAACCGTCCCGCCGCGCGCGGTTCCTCCAACGGGCCTTGGGGATGAGCGACAGTCCAAGCGTGAGCCGATCGGTTCCCAATTCTGATGATGGTGCGCGCGGGATCGATGCCCGCGCCATCGCCCATGAGCTGCTGACCCAGATCCTGCGCCGCCGCCAGGCGCTCGACGATGCGCTCGCCCAGCATGCCGCCCTCAATGCACTTGAGTCCCGTGACCGCGGGTTTGCCCGCGCCATGGTGACGGCCTGCCTGCGTCAGCTGGGCGTCATCGATGCGGTGCTGGGCCTGTGCCTGCGCGAGCCGCTAAAGCCGCGCGATGCCGCTGGCCATGATCTGCTGCGTCTGGGGGCTGTGCAGCTGCTGGTTCTGGGCACCCCAGCCCACGCCGCCGTCAGCCGCACCGTGGCGCTGGCCGATCAGGTCGGCGTCCCGCACCTCAAAGCCCTCATCAATGCCGTACTGCGCCGGATCGCCGAACAAGGTGAGTTGATGCGCCTGCGCATCGACAGCGAACGCAAGGCTCTGCCCGATTGGCTCTGGGCCTCCTGGACCCGAACCTATGGCGAGGACACTGCCCGCGCCGTCGTCAAGGCCCTGATGAACGAACCGCCGCTCGATATCTCGATGCGTGATGCCGGCAAGGGCGAAGATCTGGCGACCGAGCTCGGCGGGATCCTGCTGCCGACCGGCAGCGTGCGCGTTACCCGCGCCGGCCTCGTCACCGAACTGCCGGGGTATGCCGACGGCGGCTGGTGGGTGCAGGATGCCGCTGCCGCCCTGCCCGTCCGCCTGATGGGCGACATCAAGGACAAGCGCGTCGCCGATCTCTGCGCGGCCCCCGGTGGCAAGACCCTGCAGTTGGCCGCGGCCGGCGCCAAGGTGACGGCGCTCGATCGCTCTGCCCCGCGCCTGACTCGCCTTTCGGAAAACCTCGCCCGCACCGGCCTTCATGCCGAAGTGGTCGCGGGGGACGCTGGCTCCTGGAACCCGCCGGCGCCCTATGATGCCGTGCTGCTGGATGCGCCCTGTTCTGCCACCGGTACCGCCCGCCGCCACCCCGACGTTCTGTGGCTGAAATCGCCGGGCGATATCGACAAGCTGACCACCGCCCAGGATCGCCTGCTGGCAGCGGCAGCGGAGATGGTCGTCCCCGGCGGGCTGCTGCTCTATTGCACCTGTTCGCTCGAAGCCGCCGAAGGGCCGGAACGCGTCGCGGCATTCCTGGCCAAGGACAGCCGCTATACGACCGAGGTTATTTCTCCGGACGAGATCGGCGGCCTAGCTGACGCTTTGACATCGGAAGGCTGGCTGCGCACGCTCCCCCATCATTGGGGTGAGCAAGGCGGGCTGGATGGTTTTTTTGCTGCACGCTTGCGGCGCGCGGCCTGACACGGTTTAACTCTGCCCCATGCAACAATCTCCCCGTATCGCTCCCTCGATCCTTTCCGCCGATTTTGCCAAATTGGGCGAAGAGATCCGCGCGCTCGACGCTGCCGGCGCCGATTACATCCATGTCGATGTGATGGACGGTCATTTCGTCCCCAACATCACCATCGGCCCGGCGGTCGTGAAGGCCCTGCGCCCGCACACCTCCAAGCCGTTCGACGTGCATCTGATGATCGGCCCGGTCGATCCTTTCATTAAGGATTTCGCCGAAGCTGGTGCCGACATCATCAGCTTCCATCCCGAGGCCGGTGCCCATCCGCACCGCACGGTTCAGCTGATCAAGAGCTTTGGCAAGAAGGCCGGCATCGTCCTCAATCCCGCGACCCCGGTCGAAGTGGTGGATTACCTGCTGGAAGACCTCGACCTCGTGCTGGTCATGAGCGTCAATCCGGGTTTCGGCGGCCAGAGCTTCATCGATAGCCAGCTGCGCAAGATCGAAGCCCTGCGCAAGCGCATTGATGCGACCGGCAAGACCATCGATCTGGAAGTCGACGGCGGCATCAATTTGAAGACCGCGCCGCTGGCGATTTCGGCTGGTGCCGACCTGCTGGTGGCCGGCACCGCCACCTTCACTGGCGGCCCGGCGGCTTACGGGCCGAATATGACCGCCTTGCGTGGCGGGAGGTAATCGACCGCGTGGCAGGCACCTGGCGTCATAAAGCGGGCAAAGCCCTCTCGGTTCTAAAAGCCCAGACGCCCTGGTATTGGGCGAAGCTTAAGCGCGAGCCGCCCGATCGCCTGCTCTATCTGCCGTCCGAACCCTGGGTCGGCGATCCCGATTTGGGACAGCGGCTGACGCGCGGCGAATTTACCTTTGTCCGCCAAACCTTCCCGGCCGGTCCTGAAATCTGGAACCCGCTCGGCGCTTCGCAAGGCTGGCTCGATTGGATGCACGGCTTTGGCTGGCTGACCGATCTGGTTGCCTTTGGCGGCGATGCCGCCCGCGATCGGGGCCGTGAGATGGTCGGCCTGTGGCTAGCCGACCTTGGCGATCATTGGGATGGCCAATCCTGGCGCGCCGATGTCACCGGCCGCCGTGTCGCTTCCTTGCTGGTCCATGTCGGCTGGCTGCTAGCACCCGGTGGCGACGTGTTGCGGGCGCCGCTTTACCGCAGTCTGGCGATGCAGACCCGCCATCTGGCCGAAGCCGTCGGTCATGCGCCGGCAGGGCTTGGCCGTCTGGAAGCCATTCGCGGTTTGGCCTATGGGCTCACCTGCGTGCCGCTGGAAGACAAAGAAGCCAATCGCATCCGCAGCCTCATCGAAAGCCAGCTCGAAGCGACGCTCGCCAGCGATGTGCGCAGCGACGGCGGCCATATCGACCGCAGTCCTTCCCGGCAATTGGCGGCCCTCCGCCTGCTGATCGACCTGCGCAATATTCTGCGGGTCGGTGGCGGCAGCGTGCCGCACTGTCTGGTGCTGGCGATTGATCGCATGGCGCCGATGGTGCGTTTCTTCAAACATGGCGACGGTACCCTCGCGCTCTTCAACGACAGCAACGAGGAGGACCCGGTGGAGGTCCGCCGCGTGCTGGACGCGACCGAGACCAGTTCTAAGCCCGCCAACAACGTCCCGCAATCGGGCTTCCAGCGCATGATGCGCGGCAAGACTGTGATGATCTGCGATACCGGCGCCCCGAATATCGCCAGTTCCGCCGCCCATGCTGGCACGCTGTCGTTCGAACTGAGCTATGAGCGCGATCGCCTGATCGTCAATTGCGGCGCCCATGTTCCCGATGGCTCTGATTGGCGCCGGGCTCAGCGCGGCACGGCGGCCCATTCGACCCTGACCATCGCCGATCGCCCCTCGACCGAGATCATCGACGGCAATCGCCTGGGCAAAGGCGTCAGCACTGTCGAGGTCACCCGCGAGGAGAGCGAGGATGGCGTCTGGCTGGAGATGAGCCACGACGGTTACGTCGCCCCCTTCGCCCTACAGCATCGCCGCCGCCTCTATCTGGCCGGCACCGGTGAAGACTTACGCGGCGAAGATGTGCTGGCCCCGGTCGGTCTGGAGCGCAAAGGCGCCGCCGCCGAGCCGCAGAAATTCTGCATCCGCCTGCATTTGCACCCGCGTGTCCAGGCCGTGCTGATCCGCGACGGTGCGGCCGTGCTGCTAAAAACCTCGGGAGGGGCCGGCTGGCGCTTCCGGGCCGCCGGCGCCGAACTCGGGCTTTCCGATTCGATCTATCTCGGCAAACGCGGCGAACTCCGCCGCTCCCAGCAGATCACGCTGACAGGCATGACCGACCCCACGAAAACGACCTCGGTCAAATGGGCCCTGCAGCGCGAAGCGCTGAAACCTTAGGGCGCCAACCCCTCAAAAATATGACAGTCGCCACCCCTGGACTTGATCCCGGGGTCCCCTCTGGGGGCGTTTCCACGAATTTCACAGCAAGTTTGGACAGCCTCCCGGAGGAGATCCCGTGGCCAAGCCACGGGATGACGAGACCTTTTGAGCCTCAGCTTTAGAAGTGAAGGCCGGTGGATGAGATGCTATGCGCCGGGACGCGCAAGACCGGAGCGCACCTCCTGTACGCGAGGATCTGATCATTTCCGGCAACGACGCAGATCGCCACCGGACGAGCGCCCTCAGGGCCGGATGGGTTTGACGACGAAGAGCTGCGACGGCCCAACCGAGAACCAGCCATTCTGAATGGTAACCGGCACCGAGAGCGACGGCTGGCCGGTTTCACCGTCTTTCTTGGCGAGCGCCAGCAGCAGAAGTTTGGAGAGCTTGGCGTCGCGCCCTTCGATCAGGCCAGCTTCGGTCAGGCGGTCGATGGCTTCGGGGAAACCGATGGCGGTCAAGGTGCCGGCCGCTTGCGGGCGCAGCTGGCGGTCGAGCGCCATCGTGGCATTGCCCAGCAGCTTCACGGTGCCGCTGGCGGCGCGCAGTTCATGCATCTCGATCGTGCCGCCCTCGTCCCGCCAGGCGGGCAAAACCACGGCGGGCGGACCCGGCGGCAGGGCACCCATCACGGTTGCCCGCAGTCCGACGCTCAAGGGTTTGGCCAAGATCGGATCGGCATCGGGCGCCAGCAGATTGACGAGATCGAAATCGAGATCCAGCGAGGGCTGCAGATGATCGGTCGACTGTTTGCCATGGCGGATGATATCGATCGACAGATGATCGGCCGACATGTCCGATCCCTTGCCGGTCGCCGTCATCTTGGCATTATCGAGCGAGAGGTTGATGCGCTGACCACCGCTATTGCTGACCGTCACTTGGCCACCACCGGCCAGCGAGCCCTGCCACAAACCGCCATTGGGCCAGCGGGCCTCAAGCGTGGTGCGGGCCGGCAACTCAAGGCGCAGAGCAAAGGGATCGAACAGCGACCAAACGATATCCGCCGTCTCGGCCTCAGCCGTCAGACCAACCAGCCCGACGATCGAGCGATTGGGATTGGTCGGAATGGTGAGGCGGGGGGCCTCAAGATGCAGACGGACGGCAAAGGGGAAGCCCCCGGTCGTCATCTCGCCATGGGTGATTTGCCAACCATCGGCGCGCTTGGCATCGGCCCAGGTGGTAAAACCATCCCGGACCTTCCCGTCGGCAACCATCCACAATAGCCACAAGACGCCAGTCAAAAGAATGAAGACGGCGAGAGCAATCGTACCCGGGCGGCGCAGGAGAGGCGCAAAATGAGACATCTCCTTTGCCATAACTGTTCTTGGGGCTATCGGCAAGGGGGAGCCGCACATCGGCCATGCAGTGAATGCATAAGCGTTGCCCGTCGGCCCGCAGCACACTCGCCGCCATGCAGTTTTTGACACGCGCCGCGCCGCTTATTTTTGTCGCCCTTTGGCATACCGGTTTCATCGGCGGTCGCCTGGGCCTGCCCCACGCCGAGCCGCTGACCCTGCTGCTCTATCGGTTTGCCGCCGCAGGCGCGATTCTGAGCCTGGCCGCCTTTTATGCCCGCATTCCCTGGCCCAAGGGCTGGCAGGCGGTGCATATCGGCCTCTCCGGCCTGCTGCTGCATGGGATCTATCTCGGTGGGATCTTCACCGGTATTTCGCTCGGCGTTTCGGCCGGCGTCACCGCGCTGATCGCCAGTCTTCAGCCGCTCTTGACCGCCGTGCTGTCCGGCCCGCTTTTGGGCGAACAGGTCGGTGGGCGCCAGTGGCTCGGCCTGCTGTTAGGCCTTGTCGGCGTCAGTTTCGTTTTGTTCGAGAAGCTGACGACGGCCCATATGCCTCTGGCCGGCCTCGCCTTCTGCTTCATCGGCCTGGTCGCCATCACCTATGGCACGCTGCATCAGAAGAAATATGTCGGCAAAGGCGATCTGCGTACGGTGGCCGCTTGGCAATATCTCGTCTGCGTCGCCTTCTATCTGCCGGTCGTACCGCTGGTCGAAACCTTCCGGGTCGAGTGGACCGGCGAGTTTATTTTCGCCTTCACCTGGCTGACGCTGGTGCTGTCGGTCGGCACCATCGCGCTCTATTTCTGGCTGATCCGCCGGGGCAGCGCCGCTGGGGTTGCCAGCCTGATGTATTTGGTGCCGCCGCTGACCGCCGTCTCAGCCTATTTCCTCTTTGACGAACGTCTGGGCATACTGGCCCTGATCGGTATCGCGATTGCGGCGACCGGCGTCGCTATCGTCAATGCCAAACCGAAGGCAGCCTAAGCTGGATCCTGCAGTGTCAGACGGGGACTATTGGGTTTTTGGATATGGGTCGCTGATATGGGACCCAGGGTTTCCGTACCTCGAAAAGCGGACGGGAATTCTGCGCGGCTATCACCGCCGCTTCTGCCTCTATTCCCACCGCTATCGCGGCACCAAGGAAAAGCCGGGCCTCGTGCTGGGTCTCGACCGGGGCGGCGCCTGCAGCGGCGTGGTGTTCCGCGTTGCCGCCAGCGACGTGCCGACGGTGAAAGAATACCTCTGGGACCGTGAGATGCTGAACAGCGCTTACGTTGCCAAAATGCTGCGCATCAAAACCCCAAGCGGGCCGGTGATGGCGCAGAGCTTCGTGATCAATCCCGAGAACGAGCAATATGCCGGCCGCCTGACCCCCGACGCCACCGCCCGCCTGATCGCAACCTCTTGCGGCGAGCGCGGCCAAAATTGCACCTATCTCTTCAATACCGTCGACCATCTGGCCGAACTCGGCATCCACGACCGCGGCCTCGAAGCCCTCGCCATCGTGGTCCGCCGCCTGATCGCCCTGCACGGCGAAGGGCTAGATCGGCCGGATCATCCTGTGTTTGCCGGCGACGGGATTTAAGCGTCTGCAAGCCGTCCCAAATGGTCGGCTAGAAAATCAACGCAGAGACGCACCCTAGCCGCCGCATGTCGGCTATGGGGATAGACCGCATGGATGGGCGCTGACGGCAGTTCCATATCCGGCAAGACCACTTCCAGAAGGCCCGCCGCGATATCGGCCCGCACGTCCCAGATCGATTTCATCACGAGGCCGGCCCCGGCCAGCGCCCAGGCATGAGCAAGCTCGCCGTCATTCCCGGTCAGCGCGCCTCGGACCTTGACCATGCGACCATCGGCAAAACTCCAATGATCGAGCAGTGGATCGCCATAGGCGATGCAATCATGAGCCAACAGATCCTCGGCGGTCTGCGGGCGGCCCCTCGCATCGAGATAGGCGGGCGCTGCGCAGATCACTCGCCGGTTAGGGGCGATGCGGCGGGCGATCAGGCTGGAATCGGCCAAGGCCCCAAAGCGCACCGCCAGATCATAGCCGCCCTCGACGATATTGCTGATGGTATCGCTGGCATCGAGATGGATGCGCAGGTCCGGATGCAAACGCTGGAATTCTGCCAGCAGCCCCGATAGCCAACGACGTCCGAAGGCCACCGTGGTTGTCACGCGCAAGAGGCCGCTGGCCGTCCGCTGGCCGCTCGATGCCTCCAATTCGGCTTCCTCGATATCGGCGAGGATACGGACGCAGCGGACATGGAACCGTTGTCCTTCCT